>Ga0074193_1000541_pt1 | contig 60260 bp, 43 predicted proteins | sample EPASupsiteHSE605_FD_64523 | JGI IMG/M metagenome (GOLD analysis project Ga0074193, IMG submission 64523) | Bioremediated contaminated groundwater from EPA Superfund site, New Mexico - Sample HSE6-05 | ecosystem: Environmental > Aquatic > Deep subsurface > Groundwater > Contaminated ...
AGAATCGAGTGGAGTATCTATATGTATGCTATTGCTCTCATACTGTATCTGGATTCAATTCTTTTTATTTAGAAATACATATGAGGGAACAGTAGATCAAACAATAAGAGAAACTCCAAAAGAGACTATTAATAAACCTTATGCTGAATTAATAATTCCTAATCAAATGGCTAATAAGAAAGAGATCAGTGTAGTATTCTCTTTTGCCTTCGTATATCTAGTGATAATTCTAATGATATCATGAGAAAAACCATGAGTAAATGGTCATTCTAAGCATGTTCTTGTATTGTGGTTGAATGAAAATGAGATTAATTCGGATGTTGTCGTGAAAAAATGAAAATTTTGATTAAGGAAGGTCTTATTATGGTCATCGAGCATTTGAATGTATTTTTCGGAATCCAAAGATCCTTCTATTTGAATAATATTAGATTTATAATTGTATCCAATACAACCCCAAATCATTATTGACACTGGGAATTTGACTTTATCCATAAAAACAGACTCCGAATCATCTCCTATTCTTCTCCAAATGTATTGGGAATCATTCTGAATTGAAATTCTTGACTCATCAGAGAATAGAATTTTATGACTCTGGATATTATTCTCTTTGATAAATCTTCCAAATTGAATTCTATTTTCGATTTGTCTCTCGGATAATAATTGTCTGATTTTCGGAGGCTTCCATCGAAAGTTAAGGCTCTTTTTAGCCCTATTTATTGTAGATCTCCCAATATTTAAATTATTTTGAACACTCAAAAAATTTTGGAGATCTGAATCAGAATGAGCTGGATTCATAATGGAATAATCATCTATTATACTTTTTATTTCATTTGTGATCTTTGAGGGCCTTCCCATACAAGATTTTGGTCGAAATCCTCCCACATTTTCATTCATAAACTTGATGCACTTGCTAATTGATGACTTTGAGCATTTCAAAGTTGTTGCTATCATTGAATAGGTGTAGTTGTTTTTAATAAGTCTGATATGAGCTCATACTTGTTATTACCATTGAAAGACATTAATAAATGGTCAGTACAGAGTTTTGGGAATAAGTTTAATTGTCGTTTTTAATTGTGTTGATTTTATGAACTTTTATAAGGACTTCATTCATCTTGATGTCACATTTCGGTAACTTTATCTGGGTCATTAGGATCATTAGAAGACATAGGATTTGAATCCAGATCTTCTGTTTCAACTTTGGAATCCTTCAAGATGAATGTTGGAATTATTGCTAATGACGTACATATTAGGATTACACGCCAAAGGGACTCATGATAAGCAGTGTGACTATATTTATTATTGATAGATCCATGACTTCTGAGCAACTTCCCTGTAATTGATTGAAGAGTAGCTCCACCTACAAATAGAAACACATTGATGCAACCAAGCATTGTAGCAACATATTTTGGTTCACACACCTCCCTAATATATGCAAAAAGAATTGAAGAATATCCTGCTGTTGCAGATCCCCATAAATACATTAAGACAAACATAACCCAAAAGCTCATTTTTTGGTCAAATAAATAGAAGATCAAACTAATCGAAGCTGCCACAAGAGTGCATCCAGACATTACCCATTTTCTTGTTCCAAGCCAGTCAGATATTATTGGCAAGTAGATCGAAGCAGTGATCATAGCAATTGATATTGAGAGAAGCATAGTTCCATCATTAAATGTGGGAAACACATCTCTAATATATGGTCCTCCCCACAATCCAAAAATATCGAGTTGAGATCCTCCCATCATGAAAGTAAACATGCACAACAGCCAATATGTTGGCATGGTAATAACAACTGAGAAATTTTCCCATAATAATGAGAGTCTATTCTTAAAAAAGATATCTTCAGTGGGTTTAAATTTCGATTTAACCACAGGATCGAAACCCAATATAGTGGGATCTTGCTTCACAACCAACAAGTCAAAAATCCCAAACAAAAAGCCAGTGATGGACACCAAATAAAATGCCATTCTCCAGCTATAATGGTTAGAAAAAGCTCTAAGTGGAGCTTGAGAAAGGATTCCTCCTGTTCCTCCGCATCCCATCATAGCTCCATTTAACACTGCATACCAATTCTCTGGATACCATCTGGTTAATAGTTTGGATATCGGAATGATTGTTGGAGCAGTACCAATACCGACAATAAACCTACCGACAACAGCAATGGACAGTGTTTTCGAGTATCCACAGAGAAAAGAACCTGATGCAGCAGTTAAGGCCGCTCCACTGATCAAAATTGAAGGATTCATCACATCCGCTAATAAGCCACTGAATGGTTGCAAAGATGCATATGTCCAGTAGTACATGGATGAAAAAACTGTGAGTTCAGTTGTATTCACTTTGAAATCTTCACTCATTCCCTTCGATAACACTGCAGGAGCACCTCGATGAAAGGCAACAAGCGCATATGTAATTGCACACACAATGAAAAGGATGGTTGAATGAATAATAATTTTTTCACATCTTAGAATTCAAAACCCACATGTGGAAACATTTCTGGCACAAAAAATAGCCTTCACAAATCACAGATTTGCAAAGATTTCCAACTCTTTAATGTATCAAATAACGAAAGGTTCCAAAAGAGTCGACCAATATGAATATGAAATGAGATTCACATAGCTCAACTTTCAACATCTGAAGAAGATCACTTCTCAATATGTTTATTCTGTGCACGTTTTTTCAGTAAATGAATACAAGTAACCCGTTTTTAGAGCTAGCAAAGAAGTGTACCATTAAGACATACGACATGGAGGAAATTGTCCTAGATCATTCTTCACTGATTAGAATCGGAGAAGAGGACCTTAAACCGTTTCCAAATCTCCAATCGCTTTATATTCCAAATAACAAACTAATAGAGCTTTCTAATCTTGAACATAATATTAGGATAAAGTTTATAGATGCAAGAAATAATAAAATTAGTAGAATTAGTATCCCGAAACAAGTTTTCTTAATTGAATTGTATCTATCCAACAATCAACTGATTAGTCTAGATGTATTTTTGGAAAATATGGGACATTTAAAGAATCTGGAAGTGTTAGATTTGCGTGATAATAAGCTTACACAGGAAAAAGGTTATCGAAATCAAGTTATTAAGGCGTTCCCGAGTTTAAAAGTTTTGGACGGAATAGAGATTAGGAAATCCGACCGAAACAATGTTGAAGTGCAAAGGAGTGTTCCCAAGAATCGATCAGCTTCAGTTTTAGAGTATTTAAAGGCAAAACAAGTGTCTAACTCTGAAAAGATTATTCAGAAGAGAGCAAAAGAGATTATAGCAGAGAGAGAAACGCAAAATGTGGCCCAACAGATGCAGTCTCAAATGTGGAGTGCTGTCTCTCCAACAAAGAATTCTAGTATTAAAAAACCAAGGGCTAAATCCAGAATGTATATTAAGGCAACGACGTTTGTTGAGTCAAAAAGTCCAACTGAAGAGAATTTGATTTTACTCTCTCTTAACCCTAATTTGCCTAGATCAAAAAACCACGTTGTCAGAGAGAATATTGTATATCCAAATTGACCAATTTCTGAACAAAAATCATAAAGTGACATGTTAATGTGATCAGAATTGAGAACCAAATAGTATCATATTCAAAATTGAGAGAACAAAAGTTATATTTCTGAGTATTAACATGTCACATTGGCATTTATGGACAGATAATTGAATAGATCATGTCATTGCCAGTTCTTTCAAAAAGTTATACCACACAGCTTTAGTTTTCAAAATGTTATCACCAGTATCCGACCTTAGCAAAGGCAAGAAAAAAAGATCTGCGTTCACATTCCAAGAAGATTGCATTTTGTCTCATCTTGTTCAACTTTTTGGCTCACAGAAATGGGATTTAATATCCTCATGCATGATTGACAGAACTCCAAGACAATGCCGTGAAAGATGGAAGTCATATTTAACACCAGGACTCTCAAATGGTCCATGGTCTGAGCAGGAAGACAATATGCTCCTCGAATTACATGAAAGATTTGGACCAAAATGGGTTCAGATTTCTAAATATTTCAACGGAAGAAGTGATAGTAATATTAAGAACAGATGGTATACACATTTAGCTCAGTCACCAAAAAGACCAAATATTGAGAGGATCCAACCCGAGCAACAGAGTGAAGAACCCGTTCTTTCAACAGAGAAAAGTGGATTTCCTTTCGATCTCACAACAGAAGAATACTCTTTCGATATGTGGAACCCTGTACTAATGGAATAAAGGTGTTATTGTTTACATTTACGTTTATTTTTGCGATAATGGCCGAAATGAACTTTGGAGTGTTCCAGAAAGGAGATATTGTTTCTGCCTTTTGCGAAGAGTATCAGACCAAGCTTGATGCTACCATTGTTGAGTTTCGCCAGCAGAATCAGCAAGCTTACGTTCATTTCATCAAACAAGATAAGCGACTTGATAGGTGGATGGATGTGGGGACTCTTGAAAGATCAATGGATAGTATATCTAATCCTACAGATGAACGTGTTTTGACAAGAAATCAGCGAAAGCAGATTGAAGGATCGGATGAAGAAGATTCTGTTCCAAATGATTGCCGCCAATTTGAAAAAATTCATAAGGAAGTTACTAAGATTCGAAATGTTGACCAAATTACAATAGGAAGTTTTACAATTCGGACATGGTACTTCTCTCCATACCCCCATCCATATCACAATATGGACCACCTCTATATTTGTGAGCAGTGTTTCCATTATTTTGGAACTCAACAAGAATTACTTGCACACCAATCAGAATCACGTGAGCTTTGTCCCCCAGGAAGAGAGATTTATAGGGAAGGCAACGTTAGTATCTTCGAGTTGAAGGGCTGGAGGCAGAAGGTTTCTTGCCAGTGCTTATGCTTGCTATCAAAACTGTTTCTTGATCACAAAACATTGTTTTATGATGTCGAGGGGTTCATATTCTATGTTTTATGTGAGTGTGATCAAAATGGAGCGCACATTGCTGCCTATTTCTCCAGAGAGCTTAACAGCGCAGACGGAAATATTCTTGCATGCATCACAACACTCCCTCCATACCAAAAGAAGGGCTATGGAAGGTTGCTGATTTCTTTGAGTTATGAAATTGCCAAAAGATTAAGAAGAAGTGGCGGACCAGAACGACCTCTATCCGATCTAGGAAAAATCGCATTTCACTCATATTGGAGAGATACACTGCTTGATCTTCTCAATAACAGGAGCGCTGAAATAGCTACATTAGATGACCTAGTTACCCTTACAGCTATCGACAAAAATGATATCATTGATACCCTGAAAGAGTTTAATTATATTACAAAAGTTAAAGGAGAATATGAGTTGAACTTCAACAAAGAAAACACTTCAGCAATCTCATCACAATATGATGTTTCAAAAGCTAGAAAAAGAATAGACCCCTCCCTTCTGATTTGGCTACCTGGTGACGATGATCGTAACTAATTCAAAGTGTAAATAAATTCAATGAATAAACTAATCAATAAATTGCTTTGTTTACACAAAATGGAAAAACTCAACGAATTAAAATCGAAGATTCGTTATCCTAAACCGGATGATGATTGGTGGATTCGGAGGAGGAGAGTTTTATCGGTTTTATTGAACTCAGAGCGTAAGTATTATGAGTTTTTATCCGCGTACGTTAACTCAATGAGGGAACGATTTGCCAAAATTGATTATTTTAATAATACATGCGGCTTTATTTTTAAGAAAATAGCTACATTGTTTCAGAAGAGCCAGAATATGTTTGTTAAACTAGTTAACTTGTTTGCAACCGATCAACATAATGCCCAAATTGGGGTTTTATTTGCAGATCTTATTCCAATTAATAAATATAATGAATACAAGAGAGATTTTAGGGAGAGTTTGAACAAATACTTAGGGGGCATTAAAGACAACAGTTCCGAATATCTACAGATTAAAGATGTTGAAGATACTGAAGGTATTACTGTTTTAGAGATTTTGAGATTCCCTATTGAAAGAATGATTAATTATTATATTTTGAACTCAGAATTACTCGAATGTACTCCATATGATCATCCTGATAGACTCTTATTGGTTAAATGCCATCACGATTGGAGTGTTTTCATCTCAAGTTTTAGAGAAGATTTGGTATTTTATGATGAATTAGTATTTCGAAGTTTTATCAAATCTAGTTTTAATTTTAATGAAAAGCCAAGAAGACTAGTTTTCAAAGAGAATTTATTGGTAGTTTTCCATAATATGGAATGCAAATGTCGTATATGTGTGTTTAGCAACTATTTATTTGTATCCATATCTACCAAGAGTGATTATTCTGATGAATTTATTGCTTTTCCTTTGAAATATTTTGAATTTAAACCTTTTGATGGAAAACAATCATTGAATTGTGTTGATTTTTATACACCATTCGATAGTTATAGGTTGATTTTTTCCACCGAAAAGCGGAGGACACGGTTTCTTCAGTATATGGAAGACCTATCAGATTTTAATTCTTTGGATAATTCTTCTTCTACAGGATATTTGGCACCTATAAGACTGAATGAAAAAAATGTTATTGATTGCACAAATTGTGGAAGGTTTTTTTGTCCAGTTTTGCGACCCATTTCATGTGAGGTTTGCAGAAGAGTTTTTTGTAACAGATGTTGCAAGACAAAGATAATCAGTAATGAACAATTTTTGGTTTGCGAAAATTGTTCACAAATAGGGATTACATCGGCTAGAACACACATGATTATCGACTATTCCAAGTGCGACCTCATCACAAACCCATAACAGTTGTTTTGTAAATAGTATCTATCAATTTATTTTTGAAATGGAATAACAATACTTTTATTTTGACAAAAGCCTAGAATACTCCTCAGCATCATGTAGAGCTTTTCTTCTTTTGATAATCTCTGCTTCAAGTCTGAGTCTTTCGAGGCTTATTGCTTCAGAGAGTTCCCCAAGATCATCCAATGGATTTGATTGTGTTCCAGGTGCAGCAAATTGAAGAGCGAAGTTCATAATATCTTTAAGATGAGATTGGATAATATCAGAATACTCTTTAATATGAATCACATTATCAGTATTCATATCTCGAGTTAAGAAGTGAATGCTCATGTTATCTATTGCGGATGAATACCTTCGGCAAGTAAATACGGATTTTTCAAGGAGACCATTATCTTCAATATGAAACATTCGTATCAAAAGATACATCATCTGTATGGATTCTCTAAAGTCGTTTAGTGATCGAATTATTGACTTTTCTTTGTTCTGATCATTAAGGTTAGAATATAACACTATAGCTTGCTCATAGTTGTATTGCATATAAGGTATTGAATTTTTCAGTACAATCTTTGATTTCTGAATAAGTAGTTTCTTAAATGGATCAGCTTGAGATACTTTATCATCGGATGGATCATTTTCAATCTTACGGAAAACTTCTTCTATATCTAAGCAAAGTAGCTTAATCTCACGGATAATATAACTTATATCAGAATTCGAAACAAGTTCTGATTGAACCTGATGTATTTTTGACAATTCTACAGACAAATTCGATACAGTATTTCTATCACTACTAATAATGTCGGAAACAATACTTGTGACATTGGTTAAAACAGAATCCACATTATTACACAAGGCAATTGCTTTACCATTTGATGAAGAAAGAAGATACATTCTGAGATCATAAGCAGTTCGGTAAAATTCTTCAAACCTAGATAATACAATTGGGGCTTCATATTGAACAGCAGCTTTAACAAGTTTCTTCAGAAGCCTTTCTGTGTGTCTTGACATTTCATCAAGTCTATAATCATCAATATCATTGAGGGAATCAATCTGTGAGGTAACATCAACTTGGGCATATTGATTAATTGATGCAGAGCTTGCTTCAAGTTGAAGAGCATTATATAATGGGGTAAGATCTAGTTTTAGAGACAAATCTTTTGTAATATAATTGAGTAAACAAAGGGTCCACTCTATTGTCATTGTGCCCTCAGTTTGGAATTCATATGGTAACTGACAAATATTTCCCATTAAAGATCTCAATGAGGATTTTGATGGATTGGATACATAATCTTCCAAAGAACTACATATATTCTGACAAAAAACCAGATGATCATCAGAAAAAGACCCATATAGTGTCGATGTGCTCATGAATAGAGAAAGCAATGAACTAACTTGGGTGTTTGCATAAATACCATCAGATGAACTCTTGAGAAACTCACATACATGTACTAAATACTGTTCTGTAAGCCCATCTGTTGTAATGTGCTTTAGAAATGCAGAAATAGATGTCAAATCAATCATTGACCTGATTCTCTTCGAAAATTCCGATGATCTGATGATTTCAAACTCATATTTCTCAAGTACTCCAGTAATCTGCTGCAATGTTTCAGTGCCAGGTTTAACCAAAACATCCTGAAGCATCAATATTTCGGTTCTCAGAGGAGCAATAATAGCAATCAATTTAATTATGTTTTGAATAATCGATCGTACATCTGTTGCATTCTTTGCTTTCAATAATCTGATGGTATAACAGTCAATTTCATCAAGGATAGATGCTTGAGCAGTTAATGGAAGAGCAGCTGCAATATAAAGCACATTCTGCATTAGTTCATCATCAGACATACCATTTATCTTTGAAAAATTAATTTTTTCAACTCCATGTAAACGAATAAGGATCAGTTTTTGAAGGAGTTCTTCCATATCAGGATCGCTTTCATCTTGAGAATTTTGTAGAAGCGATATTGTTGATGCTTTGATGATTGGCATTTGGAAGTAATCAAAAAGCTTTGATATTCTGTTCCTATCTTTAATATTAATGTCTTGGAATTTCTTAGGAATCTGGTTCTGCATCCTTAGTTTATCTAATATATCTCGCAGTTCTTGAGCAAAAACATCAGAATGTGTAATTAAATCCTCAGACAAAATTGTAGCTTGAAGAGATTTCACAGATGATATTAACAAATCAGTAAATGACATTTGGGGGAGAGAGAGCATAGTTTGTTCATAAAGTAACCCAATTAGTTGAAGAGAAACCCTAGAAGAATGAATATAGTCAGGTTGTTTTTGTAATGTATCAATAATCGATTCAACATGTTGAAGCATAGGTTCGATTGATTGAATAGCGAGAACTAGCGAACATGAATTTGGCAGACTAATCAAAGGTTGAATAGCATCATATAGAGATTTGTAATGGTTTTCAACAGACTTTACCGATCCCAGTAGTTGAGGAATTATCTCAATTTCAGCAATGGACACAGGAGATAGATTGATTACCTGCCTAATAATATGCGATGCCACATCTAAAGCAACAGAAACAGCTTCAAGCAAAGGTTGATAACTTGAATAAGATGAAATATTATTCTGCAATCGGCTAATTACAGAGTAGCTTTCGTGTAATGACGAAAACGTTTTGGTTGATATGGAAACATGCCTTTCAAATAATTTTATACATGATTCAATTAAATTCATTGAACTAGTTCTTAAAGCTATGGCTGTTGATATTAACCAGGCAGAATAAATCCTTCCCATATTAGAATAAGGAATAAGGAAATCATCAGATCCTTTTAGAGAATCATGAGATGATCCTTGAAGAGCAGAAAAAGCTACAAGATTCTTCCAACAGTTTGATAAAGAAGACGGGGAAATGAATATCCATTCTTTCAATAATGAAATTGATTGAGGGATTTCGATTTTGTTATTGGTAATATAATGAATAGACTTAGCACAAAATTGAGAATATATTGAACCAAAAATTGGCAATACAGACTCAAGATGATTGAGTCTCTGGGAATTCTCTATGGGTAGATATGAAGCAATTAATGATGTATATCCAGAAGACAAATATGGATAATAAGACGCTGCACTACACAAAAACTGAAGAGTAATACTATTTGTTTGGGTGTAGAGAGTGTTGGCCAATTGAGAAACAAGAGATTGGTTGGGCTGATTTGATGCAAAAGATCTCAATATTCCTGTTATTGACTGAGAGTACTCAAATGATACATATTCTTCTTCTTCAATTATAAATTTTGCGCACTTAAACTCTAAATTAATGCTCTTCAACTTAGAGTAAAGGGAATTAATACTTTCAACAACCTCTTGGTAAACATGTTTCCTGATTCCACCAATAAAATTTTGAATACCAATTCTTGATGCCTGAATTTTAATAGAAGATATCATGATTTCCAGATTCTCAAGGCAATCATCCTTATCATTCAAAAAAAGGGATGAAGAAAAATCTATTATACATCTCTCACATTCTTTGAAAAAATCAACGTTGCCAATCTTGTGCTCAAAAACACCAAATGTCTGAAAGTCCAATAGGGTCTTTAAATACTCTCTAAATACGTCATCAACACCTGTATTAGATAACAAAAACTTAAACTGCTTCTCAATATATTTCATCATTTTCTTACAAAGTTTTTGCGCGCTTTGCAGTGAATGCTGCTGACTAGGATCAAATTTAGCTTTTTTAAGCCGAGATATCAATTTGATATTCATTTCTTGCTCCTCGGATAATTCATTTTGAAAAGAAGATAGCAATTCGCTGGATATACTTAAAACTTCGCACAAATAATTAGATGATGCTGAGTCAACAGTGTTTTGAGATCCATACCCCAAAATCAGCTGACAAGTATTAAGTGTTATTAGTGAAACCGTAGCGGGCATGATTGTAAGCTTCTTTTCGCGAGGACAACCAATAATACAAGCAATAGGAACACCAGATTCCCATAGCGGCAAATCTGGAGGGATTACACCACTAGGAGGATAGCAAATCGATTGTATCATGGGAAAAAGAGAATGTAATGTGCCTAATTCGCTAATCGGGAGATGCCCGAACGAGGAAAAAGACTGAAAGGCTTGAATCACAGCATTCATTTTTTTCCCCCAAAAAGGTAAATAATGCTATCTTATGTTTACTGGGCGCCATTCTTCTTCTCTCGGATTCTGCGGCTGCGGGCACGGCGGGCATCAATTTGTTGTTGTAATGTCTTTTCACGAACAGTCTCAGCCTTTAAAGTCTGAATGTGCTCAATGAGAACTCTTCTGTTCCTGAATTCGTTACCCTTTGCCTTTAAGTATAATTTACGATAGAGATGGCAGTCGATTTCGTTGCGCTTTCTGAAGTCAGCAAGAACGCGGCGGAGAACGCGGATACGGCGGACCCATTGGAACTTTTCTGGGAGACGAGCATTGCGGGTACCACGGCGCTTACCGTAACCAGTGTGACGACCAAGCCTCTTGGCAATGATCCTCTTTCTATGGCGAGCCATTGAGTGCATGCCTTGTGGGCGGCGAACGATGATACCATCGGCAATAAGCTTGCGAATCTGTTGACGAGAGTTAGCCATAGCAATTGTGGACATTTCAGATTCATCCATCCAAACACGTCCTTTTCCGCAATCAAGAACGGAGGCGGCAAGTCGTTTTTGCAATCTTAAATTCGACATTACACGAAAGGAGAGCCATGGTCCTGTCAAAACCGCAAAATAAACTTATCAAAAATATTTATCGTTGTGCATAAACCAGAGAACAAACCGAAGCAATAAACCCTTGAATTATTGAGCAAGGGTAGCACACAGTTACTCCATACTGATTTCCGCTTATATTATAGAAAGAGCAAATATCTCTTTTTTCTGAAGCTTCATGGTATATAATAATATTTTGGAAGGATGAGGAAGATAATTTCCCATCGAAGGTCATATCAAAATCATCATTTTTCATAAATGGTGTTCTAGTTCTCAATCTTATTGATTCTTTTGCATTTCTACTTGAGTATTCGATTAGCTTGGAGTTATCACTAGCCGGAATTTGAATGGTTTGGCTCTTATTGTTGACTTTCTTCAATGCTGGAATGATAAATTCAAAGGATTGAGGCCTTGTTACTGAGTTATTTGTGGGATTAAATTGGAGTGCAACAAGTTCAATGGTTTTATCATTAACGCGAACAAAACAAGAAGCAGAATCGGTACTTGGATTATACACGATCTCTCCCACATTTTCACCTTTGTAGTACATTTTAAGAGGCATAGTTCTCGCTTTAGGGTTGAAATCAACACGAAGAAGAGAGGCATCAAGAGTTCCGTTGGGAGGTAGCAGATGAATCTTTGAAAAATTGCTTCCCTTAGCTGGCTCATGAATAATCTGTGACTTGAATGTATTAGGTTGAACAATAGGAATCAAGTACTCGCCAGCCATAGTAAAGTTTTGCTCTGTAATTGATGAATCAAACATTGGAGGAGGTGGTTTTGATGAAGATTCTGGTTCTTTGGTTGGTGAAGGAACCGGGGACCGGTTCTGCACTTCAGAAGCTATCTTCACAGGCTCATTAACAGATTTTGAAGGCTCAGACACAGGTTTTACAGTATCTGAAACACTTTTTGTTTCCTTAATCTGAGAAACTGGTTTCTTTTCGTTACCAAAAAGTTGATTTGCAACATCAGCTGCTTGATTAACAAGACTCTTCTTAACTTCTTGAGTTATAACTGTTTGAGTTTTTATTGGGGACTCATTATTATTGCTCTTTTTTCCTCGAGGAATATTCAAGTGCAGTGGGTTAATTTCAGAATTACATATCGAAAGATCATAAATAGCATAGTCTTTACGAAACTCTATGCTATAATCAGATAGATATAGCTCAGTTTTTTGGATACTCATGTTTACTTGGAATAAACGGGATATTTCGTAAATCACACAAATTCAATCTCTAACCGAAATTCAATTTAACCCAATTTTGGGAAAAATATGTGGCACGAGTATAATGAGCCCGGGGTTGCACATGAAGGCATGAATTGCAATTGCGGAACAATTGTAATTGAATCTGAGCCGATTGATTCCAAAGATTCTCAAGAATTTAAGGAGCTCCAGCAGGCTTTTCCTAACACGACAGATATTGTAGAGAATTATATAATGAAGATACATCCAAAAGGAATCATAGTGACATCATTAGATAAAGTGTTACTCAGAACCAATGGGCCATCGAGATTTCAATTATGTTGTGCCAATTGTAAAATGTTTTTTGAGCTATTATTGGCAAAAAACCACCTCTATGTCTACGAAGGTGAAGAAATCATAGATAAAAAGGGATCTACAGAAACAGGAACGAGATATAGAACAGCAAAAGAGTTTATGCCGCTCTCCTTGATTCCGTTTTTGACACATAAGCATTCGGGAAGAGGATCTCCCGTTATTTTACCACACATAACATCAGAACTTCCTAAAAAGTTTAAACTTGAAGATACATCATCATCAGATTCTGATGAATGCGATTATGATATAATGTTTTCAAATAAGAATGAATTAGTTGTCGGATCTTTTACTCCGAGATGGATTAACATGCCCAATGGCATCAAAATGTCTGGTTTTGATGGAGAAGAACATTCATCGGATGAGATCCTAATATCAGAGGAATAAAATTATATGGAGTTATTTATATGATCAGATATAGTATAATTATAAACAGTTTCATGAACAATTGGATTTTTCGAAAGGAAAGAGTGTATGAAATTCTCTCCAGAATTCTCCAAATCATGGCATTTGATATTGTATTTGGATTTCCAATTCTCGCAAATCCAATCAATTGCAAATGTTGGTATAGTACCATCACCCGAAACATATTCGAATGAAGGATCTCTATGCATTCCATTTGAAAAATCTAAAGTTAGTTTTGTACTAATATTGGAGTTGTAAATAACTACTGTTTCAACGCCAGGTCCTTGTGGTATTTCCCCATAAATAAGCTGATTCTTCTTTAATAATGGAATAGAATTCCCATAAACTTTTTTGTTATCAATGAGAAACTTTGGGATTTGACTAGCAGTGATGTTTTCACCTGATGAGGTCCTTATGATAGTTCTATTTCCAAATATATGATAATTTGGTAAATGACTATGTAGACCTGGGGAAGAAGCAGTTGATTCAATAGTCGATCTAGTTTTAACCGAGGGAATATATGGAAAAACTTGTTTCCATGCTGTTTCTACAGATGTTGATGCACCCCCAACTGAAGGACCAATCATAATAACTTTTTTAATGTATTTCTCCTTCCATGAATCATCGACAAATTTAGACAAAAACCGAGCAGATATTGGCCCTCCCATTGAATATGTGACAAGTATTACTTTTAATCCATCATTCTTCTCATAAGCTTGTTCAATTAAATCTTTCAATTTGGGATAGTAAGTCTCTTCTATCCCAAGAATTGATATCCTCCAATCATATGGAGCACCAAATATATTTTTCTTGACAATGTATCCTTTATTCTTAAAATATTGGAAAAAACTATTAAATGAATCAAAACTCCGAGAACCAAATATACCATTAGTATCAATAAATGACATTCCCTTATCTCCTCCAAAATCAATAACGTCAATGTTGATGTTGGGATAGCTTGTAACAGTATCAGAAGTACTATTATAGTAACCACGCAACAAATACATTGTACAATCAAAAAATGGTGGAACAAAGTACTTATAATCAACCCAAAACAATGTTTCTTGCATTCTTGAAGGACAAAACCATCTTTTTTTGAATGTTTCATCATAAGTTGCTTTTAGTGCAGATCCATAAAGCCCTGGTATTATTACAATAGGATTTTTGGTATTCAAAAAAAGGAGAAACAAGAAATTGAACATTTGTCACTTTTGTTCAATAAACTATTTAAAACAAGAAAAATGAGAATTCAGCCTCATTTTGGATCACTTAATCAATCAGGCTCTACGAGTAATTAATAATTGGTTTCTCGTTTGTTTGGTGTAAAGAAATAAGCATAAAGTGAAAAGTGGCATAATCAAGGTTCAATTGAAAGTTTGAAAGACAGAAAAAATGTTTTAATTCAAAATTGACAAGAATTCCGATGCTCTATTAAATTACTTGATTAAATGAAAAACGAAAATGACCAAGAATCATTGATCAAATCTAGCAATCAAGAATACCCTTTGTGGGGATGGGTTGTTGATTATACAGACTATATTTATCATCATCCTAAGGTTCCAATAATATTATGTGGGTTGTTTACTTTAACATGGTCATATATTCTGATTTTTGTTTATGGTGTTTTTTTGGAAGGTAACACAAATTATTATAGATGGAGTGGGGATGAAATTACCTCAAAATGGGATGCTTATGCTAGTGCATCCAAAGATACACATAGTTCGCTTTATGGGCTTGCTGGGAAGAGTTTGATAATGCCACAACAGTTTCAAATGAGCCAAGTAGGAGCAATAATCTTCGAAAAAGAATATGACAATGTTCTTGATGTCGAGGCTTTAAAAGAAGTTTGGAGATTTGAGGAAGAATTACATTCTATACCAGGCTGGACAAAATTCTGCTACAAATTCCCAGTGAAAATGTTTCCTTCGGCTGCGAAGAAAACCCTTGATGAGATTTTGGATACAATTCAGAAGAGTTTTACTTATTTAGAGAATGATACCAGCTGTTTTTCTTTCTTTTCGATTATTGGTGATATTAAGTATTTTTTTCTTAAGAACAACATTTCCAAAAATAATATTACCCCAGATCTTTTGAATCAGTCATTCATTGATTCATTTGTTACAAATCATTCCGGAAAGCTTGTTTCCACATTTTTTGGTACTGATTATGATAACGTAACCAAATCTACAAGTCGAATTGTTTCAATAATGCCTTTTGGTCTCCCTCTAGATGGGTATAAAAATAAATATGACAGAACAAAAGAGCAATTAGATCAGTTAGCACAATATGAAAGAGTTCTAATGGACAAATTGGACGAGTTCAACGAAAATGGTTCAAGTGGGATTAAGGCATATTCTGGACTTACTTTTGCTATCCCTTTTCGGATTTCGGAAATTGTTATGAAACAAATATGGTGGTTAATAGGCTCATTTGGATTTTTGTTTGTTTTTGCTTTCATTGTTCAGAAATCCCTTTTTTCATCATTTTTTGGTGTTCTTGGGGTGTTTATGCCAATTCCATGCGCCGCCACTAGTTTACGATTAGTTTTTGGTATTCAGCATTTAGACTCTATCAATGTAATTGGTCTGTTTTTAATATGTGGGATAGGGGCTGACTGTGTTTTTATCATTTTTGAGCTTTTTAAACAATCCCAAAATGTATATGGAAATAAAAACACTTTGCGTCTTGCGTATGCAACTCAAAGAGGACTCATTTCTTTATCAACATCATTGTCTACATCAGCTGTATCATTTCTCGCTCTCATAAGTTCAGGAGTAAGAATTATGAACTTTTTTGGAGTGTTTTGTTTTTTATTACTATTATTCACATTTATATTTACTTTTACGTGGTATTTGGGGGTGCTTTCAATATGGTCAACCCAGTATGAGGTAAAGAATGTTAATATTGAAAGTAAACTTGATTCTCATTCAGTTTTGGAAACATATACCGAGTTTGAAAACCAAGATTACCCAAACAAAGGAGTTTTTGAGTTTATGTATAAAAGACCTCACTTCTTCATCAATGCTGCCGGATTACCAATCGATAACTATAATAAATATGAAAGATTCATATATCACAAATTAACACCCATTATTTATTTCTATAGACTACCAATTGTTTTACTTTTTCTTATATGGTCAATAGTTTTCGGGATTTATGCAACAAAAATGCCCACTAAGAGCGAAATGAAATTTTTACCCAACAATCATCCACTCCAAAAAGCATATTCACTTGCATATAATGGGTTTAATGTCCCAATCCTTAATGATTTTTCCTTTATATATGTATGGGGACTTGAAGAAAAAACTTATATAAGTTATTCAGATCGATTGACAATTGATCAATATGGAAGCCCTGTTTTTAAACCATTTAACATTACCGATCCTGAGGTTCAGTTATTCCTCAGAAAAGCTTGGCAAATCATACTCAATGATACCACCATAATAGATCATGAGGCTACATTATTAAGAGGTTGTTCACCCTGGGAAAGTTGGGATACTGTGTTTACTCTTGATAAAAAGATTGAATGGCTCATTCCATTTATTAAACCCTTCATTAATATATCAAGATTTCCTGATGATTTTCCTTTAACAGTCGAAGAATATAATATTTATAATATCGTGTGGCAAGGAGCGTTATCAATGATATCTCTAAGTGAGCCAGATGCTTACATACCAGGGACATTGAAATCAAACACAATTGGGTTTTCGGATTTAGACAACTCTCTCAAGTATATTGCAATTAAAGGATCCATGAAAATACCAAAGGATAGGTCTGTAGACTCAATGAGGGATATGTATAACAAAGCAATGAAATTAGCAAAAAAGATTGACAAAGAATCACCCGAAGGATTTGAAGGATTTCATACCAGTGGAACATGGTTGAATATGGTTACAGAAGAAGAACTACCAAAACAAATTGTATCTGATGTATCAATTGCTTTTGGATTGAGTAGTATTGTAATCCTTATATCAACTAAGAATTTACTATATACAATTCTAGTTGTTTATTCCATGATTTCCACCATATTCATTATCCTTGGATTTTTGTATTTTTTGGGATGGACAATTGGAACAAATGAAGCAATCATGATTTCAATAGCCTCAGGTTTTTGCGCAGATTTCATTATCCAACCAATGCTTTCAATGTCCAAAGACAGGACAAAAAGAACCACATTTGGAAAAACTCAAGCATCAATGACAACATTCGGGACTGCAGTGTCGTCTGCTTTTATCACAACAATTGCAGCAGCATGCTTCCTATATCCTTGTGATGTTTATCTGTTCCCTCCTTTCGCAACCTTTCTTCTCGGGTCTGGTTTATTTGGGCTTATACATGGTTTCGTTGTTCTACCTGCACTAATTAATATATTCACATGATGTACAATAATAGAGTAAAAAGATCAAGTATTTTTACACAAAATAACGAAGAAATGAGTAAAAGCATAACATCAATAAATTTTAACCAAAAGGGTGGTATTCCATTACTTAAAAGACCTTCTACGCAGGGCAAAACAAATTCTTCTTATTCTGGGACAAGTCGGCGAGGAAATGAATCAAGACCAATTTCTCGTCAAAGTAACGTGATTAGGAAGAAAACTGTGAATGAAAGCGAATTTATGGCCCTTAGAAGCCGGCTTTTGCAAGATCCATCGCTTGAAGGCATTGAGATGGATGAGTTATCGGATTTATATAGTTTCTTAAGGGAGCACTCAATGTCATGTGCAAGAAATGAGCAATATGATGATGCAGAGGCATCTAAATTGCTTAGTGAATTAGTAAAGGAGGGGATTAAAAAGAAAGAAAAAGAAAACATGGAGAACAAGGATTTTGCGGCTAATAATAAGCGAACAGCTATGTTTGAAGAAAAATGTGCTGAAAAGCTCAGGCTTTTTGATGATGAAACAGAAAAAAAGCGGGTTTCTCTGGTTGATCATCATTCTCGAGAAATGGGCGATTTTGAAGATCTTTGGGCCAATACAATGCCTAACAAGTACCGAAAGCCATCACAAAGATTGCTACAGCTTAAGCAAATTGAGAAATCTTTGGCAAAATCAGGCGAATACAATCGCGCAAAAGTAATCCATGAGCAAACCTTAGTGATTGCAAGCGAAGAACAAGAGTTTGCTCAGCAAAATCTGGTGAAAGATTATCAACTTGCACTCACTAAACTCAAAGAAAAACAACAATCCGAAATTGATCAGTTTGTGTCAGTTAGAAGACACTGGAGGTCTGTATTAGAGGCTCAGCAAAAATCCGAGAAAGAAGCATTTTTAAATCGAGAAAATGTTGTTAGAGAAAAGGCAAGAGACTCTATTAAAGTGACAGCAAAAGCTAATCCAATGTTTTCTCCAGCTTTAGTGACAAGTAGTCCTAATTCGTCAAGTGAGAAATCAAAAGGATCTGAGCTGTTATTACCACCTCTTAGACCCCCTAATGATCCAGCTTTTATTATGGAAGAGAATAAAAAGAAAAGACAAACCGCGAAAAAGAAACTTGCATTCCAAAAGCTTAATGCTGAAATTAGTCTTTCAAAGTATTCATTGGGTAATAAGAACGGAGAAATTGACACAAAATCAAATGCAGTATATGTATCAAAGGATAACACGGAAGAAATTAGTTTGGATAAATCAAAAGATGTGAAATCTACTGATAATCCTTCTTCGAATGTGATAACCAACCCACCAGATGATGATATTCAAAAGAGCATAAATGAATTGCAATATAAGGCGAAAGGTGCTAATGAACCAGAAGAGAATTCTAACAATAATCATTACGAACCGAAAGAATCAGAATTAACTGAAGAAGCAAAAGAACATATTATAACTATTGAAAATAATTCTAATGATATACCGAAAAATGATACTAGTTCTCATGAACCCGCAGCATTTAATGTCACACAAGATAAATCAGAAGTATTGGATACTTCAAATGATATCTCTGATTATCTTATGAACAATTCCCAGATTGAACAAAATGCTCCAGATAAAGTCATTTCGAAAGATTGTAATTATTCCGAAATAGTTAACAAAGAACAAAAAGTTGTAGAACATTCAATTGAAGCTGTAGATATCATTGAAACTTCGAGCATTGCATTATCAGACAACATAGAGTCAGATGTACAATTAAAACATGAGACAAAGAAAACTGATTTGAACGATCGAGTTGATCAGCAATTAAGCGATTCCACAATTCCAAATTCGATTGATGATGAAAATCAGAATCTAACCTTTAACAAAGAACAAAAAGAGAAGATTTTTGAAAATGATAATGTAAATGCAAATATTAATTGTCAACCATTAGCATCAGAAGTTATTAGTGATCAAATAATCAAAACAAATATCGAAACTGCTGACAATAGCCAATCTGGTTCTCAAATAGTACCATCTAATATTCCAGATCCGATTCCAATTGAGAATAATACTAGTTTTATCGCAGATGAAAAGAAAACAGACATTGTTGTTCAGCCAAACACTCAGGATATTGAAACAAGAGTTTCAAATGAAGCTAATAGCCCCGAACCCAAAGTTGAAGTGGCCGAAGAAAGTGTCCCAGCAATTCAATTAAAGCCTGTTCAGTTGCCTGATCCAGAAATCAAAGTTGAAACTGATGTTATTGTTACGGAATCTGAATCCCAGTTAAACATGGAACCTAGTTCAAATGATAATGCTGCTCAGCTCACTGCAAACAGTCCCAAAACAATTGACAACCAACCAAATAGTAGCCCTCTTCCGATCCCCCAATCATCTGATCAACAAGATAAAACTATTCCAAACGTGCTTGATAATAACAAAGAGACACTCAATGTAATGCAATCCAGCATTGCTGATTCATTACTAAATGACTAAATATGTATTAAGCAAAAAAGTTTATTTAAATTGATCAGCAATCCAGTGGAAGACTTCAGATAAACCAACACCGACAACAGAACTAGTTTCAAGGAAAGCGAGCCTTGAGGGATTAGGAACTCTTTCAAAACCAACAATCTCATCAATCACGTTAAACCTAATACAGTCAGGAACATCGCACTTGCTAAGAACAATCATGACTGGTTTTGTATCAAATGAAGAATTCATTAATACTTCATTTAGCCAAACAACACTAGTAGCGGTTTTGGTTAAATCTGCTGCATCAAAAATGAAAACGATTGCTTTTGGAGATCTTGCGTGCGTTTCCCAGTCAGAAATAACAGCACCTCCTAATTCCTTGAAAACAAAACTGAGACCCCGGAATTTAAAATTGGTACTTTCCACACCTTCGGTGGGTTTTGTGGCTGATATCGGATCAAAAGGAGTTAGACGTTTCTCTTCAGAGAGCATCTGAAGACGCTTTAAAAGAAGAGACTTACCGCATGATTTTGGACCCATAAAAAGGACTTCTCCCATTTTATTAAATAACGTTCTTATTATGGATATTTAATATATAAAAGGAATGAATCTACTAACATTCTTCTTATACTCTTCATACTGTGGGTATTTCTTTTCAGTAATTGCCTCGCTAAAATCGGAGCTTCCCTTAAAAAGAATAATGAGTAAAATTGCACCTGCAATAGACCAGTTAAACCATTGTCCTGATGCAATAATACTGAATAGATACACTGTTACCCAAAATAGCTGTTCTGCAGCATAGTTTGGATGCCTTGAAACGCTCCAAAGTCCAGTATGAGTGAATCCTTTCTCAAAAATACCAGTGAGAGGTTGGTTTTCTTTGATCAATTTATGCTTTTCTTCTTGATATGCCCATTGTTGTTGATCAGCTATTGTTTCAATAACAAGAATAAAAACAGAAATAGCTGCCATTATGTAATCAGCAATCCCAAGAGATCGTCCACCAATTGATTTTATCATTGGAAAAGTAATCAACAAAACCAGACCCATCTGGTAATATGATATAAAGAACAAATTAAACAGCTGCCATTTCCATTTGGCATTGAATTCTGGCCTTTGTCTCAAAACAGACCATCTATAGTCTTCATCTCCTTCCCAAAACTTAATTGAATATCCTCCTCTCCTTGCAAAATTCAATGTCAATCTAATCCCCCATATGGATATCAGCACTGCCACTAGAATTAATCGAGGTTCCAATGATCCTTGAAAAGCAACCATCCATGCATAAATAATTGGCATTATGCTCCATAATTTATCTACCTGGCTATAATTATCAGCCACAAAGCTAACAATGAAGCAAAATGCTGCAACAATGCAATACACAATTCCAGTCGATGTCATCACTGATTTCTGAACGGAATTAGGTTTTTCTCCAAATATATATATTAATACAGGAATTACAAGCAGTGTAATCATCAGGATTATTGCTGTTACTCCAACTTCCATTGTGAAAAAATGACTCAAAGAAGAGTCATTTTTTGTGAGAAATAGTGGTAAAACCCGATGAAAATTTGTGAGGTTGTCTTTGAAAAAACAGCCAGGTTTTCTGAGATGATTTGATGGGGTTGTTTCAAAGGATTGAAGCAATTAGATTAATGAAAAAACAATGTTATCAAGATGAAGAATACGGAAATGATATTATACTTGGATAATGAAATTAGTGTGTTTAATGTTATCATACAGTTTTTTTTATCTAATTTACAACTATTGAAAAAGAAACTCAATTTCAAATCCAACAGTTTCCATTTTTGTGAGTTTCCGAAATCTTGTTCTTTTCAATGAGATTTATTCCTCATTCAAAACTCAACTTTTTTTACTGTTAATTTGATTTCAAAATAATTGTCCTAATAAACAGTCGTTGAAAAAATTGTGTTAGAAATCTCTAGCTTATAGAAATATTGTGGGAAGTCATTATACTTTTGATTGATAAATCTTAGGATTTTATTTCTCCATTCAAAATTGATTTTTCTGAGGTTCAAATTTTATGAATTGCCTAACAAGAGTATTGAGGAAGACAAATGCACTAGATCCTAAGTTTAAGTCAGCTTCGGTACTATGTCAAACAAAAAAATGCGTTAATCCTTCTTTGCCAAGTATAAAACTAATACCAATCAGGAAACAATGTCTTGAATCAAATCGGAAAACAGAACAAAAAAGTGATCTCCTATCATTTTTACACGGATCTGGATCAGAATGTTTTGATCATGATCTGGATTGTTTAATTAAGGCTTGTTACCAAACATTTGATGGATATTCTTGTCCAGTTTTCCGCAAAAAGAGTAGATCTCTTAGAATTATATATGATTTTATATTGAGAGGCGATATTTGGGAAAAAAATCCCCAGATACTTCCAGCTGTATATTTTATGGCTCTTTCTAATATCTCAAAGTCTTCAATTGATGTTATGCATTATAACATTGCTTCATATGATCCACAATTGTTATCCGATAAATTATGGGAACATAACCAAATGTGTTTCCGGATAATTGAAGTATTCTTATCGAAAAAATCTGATTTTGACCTTGTTCAATCATCTCATATTAAGAGAATAATAGATTTAATGGTACATCCAGATCCAAATTTTCGAAATGCGTGTGCTAATATAGTTTCTCAGTATGTTTTTTCAAATATTGAAGAATCGAAACATATATTATCTTCATTTCAGGTTCTCCTTTTTCAAGCTATAGATTCTAGTATAGCTTCTTTTGCTGTTGGACCCATTCTTAATGTGATATGCCAAAGGTATATCCAGTTTTTTAGGAGTTGTCCTGAGTTAATGAATTCAATATTTCGAGAATCAATCATTCCCCTAGTTTTTGTTGATGACCCATCTTCATTTAGTCAACAAATGATTAGATTCTTGACGACAGTGTTCGGAAACGAGAAACCACTCCTATTATTGTTTCTCGATAAGATTATTAGGAACTGGCCATCAAGGTCATCCCAGAAGGAATTATTCTTTATTTCTATTATTGAAGAAATTCTCAAGTTTGTTAATAGGGATGAGATTAAAGGAAGCATCCAAAGATTAGCCAGCGTTTTAGTTTCAAGTGTTTCATCCTATTCTTCATCTGTTGCCCAAGCAGCTCTCTCTTTGTTGTCAAAAGAATCAACATTAGAATGTATTTTTGGAGCGAAAAAGAGCAATTTGTCAACATTATTTCATGCACTTATATGCTCACAACATTGGTCTGAAGATGTTTCTTCCCAAATCAGGTTTTTGTTGTCGAAGTTCAATGAAGATCAAATAGAAAGCTTCAAAAGCCAGTGTCAGAACTTTGAAAATGAAAGAAATGGAAAATCCTTAATCAGAGACACAAATTGGAAGATAATCAGAGATATGGCTTCGAAATCCAATTGATAAATGTTTTATTAGTTGTTTTTTAGATGATTTTTGAAAATTTGGATTTTTCGAGTAGCGAACTTAGTCGATATGTTCTTTCATTGGATTCATTCACATTGGGAAGGGTGATTGGGGGAGGTGGATATGGTGATGTATATTTTGCAACGTACAATGAGTCATCTCTTCCATGCGCAATTAAAAAACTATTTTTAGAGAAACTTGAAGGAAGGGAAATGATTCATTATTTCAGGGAAGTTATGGTTCTTTCAAAGTGCAGAAGTCGCTTTTTATTACCATTGTATGGTTTCACAGTCTCACATCCCTATTGCATTGTTACCGAATATGTACCAAATGGCTCACTATTTGATGTTTTAAGGAATAAAAACTTGAAATCCGTATTGGATCCCACATCAAAAACAATAATTGCTTTGGGAATTGCCAAAGGAATGGAGGAGCTCCATAAAAATGGCGTGATTCATAGAGATTTGAAATCTCTCAATGTTCTGCTCGATCAGAACATGTATCCGAAGATTTGTGATTTTGGAGTATCAAGGTTTAGGACTGCAGAAAGTGAGTTTCTTACTCGGCAAATTGGGACCCCACACTGGATGGCACCAGAACAAATACAAACAACAACATATACACAAAAAATTGATGTTTATGCATATGGTATGCTGCTATGGGAGATAGAAACAGCTTGCATTCCTTTTAGTGATCTCCCTCCATCTCAGATAATAGTTGCAATATGTAAAAAAAATGAACGCCCTTCGATTCCAGATTCTATTCCTCCATCAATGAAGAGCTTAATCTGTAGATGTTGGCACCAGAACCCCGATGAAAGGCCAACATTCACCGAAATATTTCAGATTATATCAAACACAAAGGCATATTACAATGGAACATCTAGCGATGCTATTGAAAAGTTCATTAAATCATCAATAAATGGTGATGAGAATAGCGAGTTTTGTGTTACTCAATCATTATCAAAATCCCTGAAAAAAAATGTTGATATTAGTATCAATTCTCAGAGAATTATCCCACCATCAGTTCTATTGCCTGAGAAAAATATGGATTCACAAAATGAATCACCTTCTCAAAGCATTCGTTATGCTTTCTCTTCTTTTTTGGCTGAGAATTCTTTGGATTTTTTTATATCTTTGAAAGATAAATATTCGCAGATTAAGGACAATGATGATATTTCATTCATTACATCTGAAATTGCATCTCTTTTGAAATCTACACCCAATATTGTTACCGATTTTATTGATTCAGGCATTATTAACTCTCTAAGAATAAATGATCAACAAAATGGAGCAAACATTATTTCCATATTATCAAGTATAACTGTTAATAACCCTAAACATATATCTGATCATATAATAATCAGTGTATCCTCATTAGCATCATCATATCCTCATCAATTGTTATATCTATACTCCCTAATAGCAAAATCATATGATCTTTTAGTATTCCCTGATATATTTGCTTCATGCTTATTTGGAAACAGCCAAATATTTTTTGATCATAATCTATCATGCCCATTTTGTAAGATTATTTATCATCTACAGAGCACAAATAGCCAATTCAAAGAATATTATCCAGATAAGGCTTTTGAATGTTATTATCAAACACTTTTTTCCCCTGATTATCGAGCCATAAGGCAAGCATTATCAGCTATGACACATATTAAGCATGCATTCTATCATATTCCATATGAAATAATCATCAAATTACTTGAGAATTCACTGGTCAGCAAAAAATGCATGTTATATATGGTATCCCTTGATTGCATTGGTTTTAATCAAAAATTGACTGATGTAGTTATCAAAACAGCAGAAAAAGATCCTAATGCATCAATAGTATTATGTAAAATATCTGAATCTGTTGAGGGAGCATCATATCTGATTGAGAATTCATCATGGATCAAGGCAAATACAACATTTTGTGTTTTTCTTTCTATTTTCAAGTATGATATTTTGAGAAACAGGCTATTAGAGATTGAGGATTTATCATCATTCATATTGGAATCGTTTTTATCTGGCAATTCTGACATATTAATATCATTATCAGTTGTTTTAAGAAATTTCTGCATAAATCATAATTTTATTGCACTTATAGAAAAGAATGAAATGTTCATCAAGTATTTTGATCACTGTATTCAAACAAAAAATGAGCAAATCATTAATTCATCGGTTGATCTTTTATTTTTTTTGGTCAAAAACATTGAATCTTATGACTTTTCCCCAATAAAGAGGATTATTGACGCGCACATTCCTTACTCAGATGAAACTCAAAAAAAAATTGATATAACCATCAATTTGTTATCCAAAAGAAGATGATTGTACAATTCTATATTTTATGCATTCTGCTGATATTTGTGCCCGCATTCAGGACATTCATAGAAAATGGTCTGCCCTTCATCTGCGCTCCTAATCTGAGCAGTTGAAAAGTACAAACCTTCATGGCTACACTCAGGACACCTTTCTTTAATCATAGGCCTCTCACTCTTAACATTCTTCTTACTAACATTATCAGTCGATACCAGAACAACCGTTTTCTCTGTCATCAATACTCTGCTGGAATCAAAACTTTCTTTACATAATGGACATTTAAGACCCCCAACAGCAGTGATAGGAACAATCGTCCCGCAAAAATCACAAAACAGGGATAGATTAGGATCAGTCATTACTTGACCATAACCGTTTTTGTAAAATAAACAAATTCTGTTGAAAACGATTATGAATTCGGTTTTGGTCGACCTTTTAGATATGGGAAAGACTTACACTTACCAGGGTAACCAAGAGAGATGCCTTAAAGCTCGTAGTGACCAAGAGCGCGTCCACTTCAAGCCAATGTTTGAGACCGGCCGTGCAATTAAGGGAATGAAGGCTGAAGAAGCCATTAAATATCTCGAAGCAGTTTGCGACCACAAACGTGCTGTCCCATTCTTCCGTTACAACGAGGGCGTTCCACACCATGCTCAAGGTCACGAATGGGGTTGCCCACAAGCCAGATGGCCCGTTAAGTCAGCCAAGCTTTTCCTTAGGCTTATCAAGAATGCTTTAGCTGCTGCTCCACAAAAGCCAGGTCTCGATGTTGCTAAGCTTTGTGTTGCTCATGTTGAGTGCAACCGTGCCAAGGAATTCAGATGGCGCCGCATCCATCAAGCTCACGGCAGAGTAAAGTCATACTGCTCCCCACCAACAACAGTTCAAATCATTCTTGCCGAGCCAGCTTCAGTTGTTGAACGAGCTGAGTAAAACAAATCCCAATATTAACATCATTCTTTATGCCAGCTCGATAAGAGCTCTTTCTCCGAGTTCTGTTGCTTCTTTATGGTAGTTATTCGGATTCATCTCGCTAATGGTGCTAGATAGTGATTCTTTCCACTCAGGAACTGCTTTTCCGATTACAACTATCATTTGGTATATAGCTTCTCTGATTTCGGGGTTCTCATCATCAATGAATAAAAGAAGCTCCTTCCACTTAGATGGCACAATCTCAATAGAGCGACATTTTGGTAAGAAAATTCCAAAGCATTCAGCAGCCATTATTCTAATGCTTATTAAATGATCATCTAACCTTTGCCTGATTCCAGCATATACATCATCAAATTTCAAGAAAGAACTCGTTGATTTGATCAAGAATTTTTTGGCAGTGACAGCGCCTGCTACACGAACAACATCTGACCAAGAATCATCAAGTGATGACAAAATCATTGGAAGTACCTTTTCAATGTTTGCATCTAGAACTTCGACAGATAGAGCACCATATTCAATAACATCGCCTAAAGCAATGGTGGCCGCTTCTCTGAGAGGAACATACTCTTTTCCTGCTCTCCATGCAATGTCACTTATAAGTTTTTCAAGTAATGGATCATCTATTTCTGATAGAGATCCCTTCTTACATAAATTGGATACAAGTTGATAAATAGCTGTTTTGCTTTCAGTCTCACTTTCGAGTGCCATGCATAATGATTGATTAACATGACCAATATTCATCATAACTGATTCTGAAGGAACTGTTAACAAAAGATGTGATAAAAACTTAGGTGTTTTATCACCAACTGTAAGAAGAGTACTCATTTGTTCAGAAAACACAGTAGCTAGTGGTCTGTCAAAGCAATTCTCAAAGTGATGGAGGGCATCAGCTTTCTCACATATTCTGAGGATTATAGTAAGGATTGAATGTGTGTTTATCTCTCTGAATTCAACACTTCGAGCTATCATTGCCAATACTGCTTGTGCAAGATAGTCTAAACTGTTTATTGCTTCATATACTCTGTTATTATTAAATGCAGTCATTATTGTTGCAAGTTCTCCATCATTAAACGTTGAGTTGGTTAAGCATGCAGTTATCAACATAACGATCTCTTTAGGCCCCTCGTTTGTAAGTCGTGGAGCCAAAAACATCACAAGATCTATTCCAGGTACATTAGAAGAAAGCATTGCGGCGCATCTCATGGCAATGTCATTATCTCCCCTAATGTCACGAATAGATGTTGCAAGTGCTGTAAGTATTTGAGGAGCATATCGGGTTGAGTACTCTTTGACCATATATAATAACGAAATTATGCTCCGAAATCCAAATAGTCTCGTTTGTTCAGTCCAATCTGATAGCATTGGTAACAAGTTATCCATAAATTTAACAAACATATCTTGAATAATATGTTTAAGTCCATGAGAAATCTCTCTTTCATTGTCAAACATTATTGTATCTGTATATTGTAATTCATTTCGATAATCTTCAGCCTTGTCTTTCTCGTGTTGTAATCCAATTTTAACAAGAGAATCATATGCCGCTTTTGATTCTAATGTTTCTTCGATTTTTGGAAGAGTTTCTCCTTCGAATACTGGTCTTGGTGGAACAATCGGATAAATTGAAAACAAAAGAGGCAGACAAAATGGAGAATAGAAAACATGTCTGATATCGTGTTTTGTTAAAAGAGTTTCACAAAATCCAATTACTGCTAATCTCACAACCTGAGCTCTGTCATCAGATAATTTTTGGATGATTTCGAACACTTTATCTGTGTGATCCTCAGTATGAGTAAGAGCATAAAGCTCTGCCAGAGCGGCCAATGAGGATTTACGAACATCTTGTTGGCGATGCTTAAGATTTGGAATAATCGAGAGAATAAGTTTTCCTGCTAATGGCTTCAAACTGTATCCGACACACTTAGAAGACATTTTAATGAGAACTGAAGAAGACAAAACCTTCATTCTAGGATCAGATGCTTTGAATGTATGGGATAAAATACTAAAAGTCATTTCTGAATAATTATCCCATGAGGCAGGGAAAGTGTCTGGCCCAATTAGCTCCACAAAATATAAAACAATCTCAATTAACAGGACAGAAACTTCTTCAACAGGCTCTTTCAATAATCTTTGATACAAGGATGGCATAACGGTTATTAATTGGGCATCAAGAGATTGAATTCCAATCTGCTTCAGGAAATTTCCTAAAACTTTCGCGCTTTTCTCTCTTACTGCATCTGATTCATCATCCAAATGCGATATAATTTGAACAATGTATTTATTAAGCAATTCATCAATATTATTAACCAATTGAGGAAATATTTTTACATCCTGCAACGATGTAGCGCTTTTAATCCTTTCAGATTTAATTTTGCTGTTTAACAAAGTCAGGAGTTCGTTAATTCTATGGAGAGTTACTTCAGCCATTTTTATAAAAGTGATTATAAATAGTCGGATAATACCCAGGCTGAGGAATCCCAGAATCCCCATTTATAATCCTTCTATTCAATGCTCATGCTCTTGCAAAATTATCTCCAATACTTTTTCTAATGATTCAAGGTTCATGAATGAATCCACTTTATTCATTATTGGAGCAAATATGTTTCAAATAATTGAAGGGTATTTGAGTTACCCAAGAGGTTTCATTTCGAGATTTCAATATTTATAAGAATACATATACGCAAACCATGTTTCGATTCAAAGAGAATGTTGAATATCACATCATCGAATATTCGGGTGAATCATTAGAAGATTTATAATGTAAATATTGAGATTAAGATATTTGAAAGAATTATTGGCAAATAAATATTATGTTATTATTGGTCCCTTTTATCCTTTCTAAGGATGAAACTATTTTAATTTATAATAATCCAGGAACATTTTATTGGGAATCAAATGTGAGTGGGGAAATCATGGTTTTGGTTGTTGCTGGCGGAGGAGGAGGAGGTGGAAGGTATTATGGAGGAGGCGGAGGAGCTGGAGGCGTGGTGTTTCATCCAAGATACTACGTTAGTATTGGTAATCTGTATAAAATTGTTATTGGAGGTGGTGGAGGAGGAGGGGCTTCAGGCCAAAAAGGTAATAATGGAGGAGACTCTCAGTTCGATAATATAATTTCTATTGGAGGAGGAGGAGGCTCATTTACTGCTGGGAATGGAAACGATGGTGGTTCTGGTTCGGGAGGGTCATCTTGCTGCGGTGAAGCTCCATATCGTGGAGGGTATTCAATCAATGGAGAAACTTATGGAGGGGAGTATTATGGTAACAATGGTGGTTCTGGTGTTCAACAACCAGATCCTGCTAAAGATGGAGGGAAAGGTGGTGGCGGTGGCGGGGCTGGCGGACCAGGGCTTACTCCTCCAAGTTATAACTCTGCACCAGGTAATGGCGGGCCAGGAAAGAATTTTTCTTCTATTTTTGGTAGATCGTTTGGTGTAAATGGGGTTATTGCTGGTGGTGGAGGTGGTGGAGGGTATCATTTTGGAATCGGATATGGAGGAATTGGTGGTGGGGGCAATGGGGCTCAAGAAAAAAACAATGGGATTAATGCTGTGGCAAATACTGGAAGTGGAGGAGGGGGAGCAGCTCATGGTTCATCTGTCGGAGGAAATGGTGCTTCAGGATTGGTTATATTGAAAATACCAATAATGCCAACTAGATCAAGGTATGTCAAATCATTAAACTTTTTTGTGATTCTTGTATCCACACTCCTAATGAATCCAACTTGAGCATTTAGATAAAATCAAGCTTGATTTAATCTAAATGATCCATTCCTCCTTTCAAAGAGTAGCTAAAACTAACATTTTCATCAATGCTCTTTGTGAATCTCATGATTAGTTATTGTATATGTTAGCCATATTGCTATGAAAAGCATCATTATTTTCTCATTAAGGCTATTAGCACATCAACATACCATCATTGATTAGATGATATCCACGAGGATGGATACACATTTTGTTTTTACTTCCAAATAACCATAGAGCTATTCCGACAATTGTTATACAAAGGTAAAAAAGCTTTTTTCCCAAATTTAGCCAAAAGGGAAAATGCAAGATTTGGGAGCCACAAATCATAGTCAGAAGCAAAACGAAGAAGATAAGAAGAAATATGATGAATTTACCAATGGATTTGATTCGAAGAATAATCTTGCTGTTGAATTTCTTGGAAAACGAACACATTCAACGTTATTTTTTATGGTTGATTCATTTGCGCAAGAAAATCATAAAAAGCTAGATCGTTTCATTTATAGACGTAAGCCTTCTTTGCTTAAATACATTCATGATAATATTAATGAGTTTAAAGAATTTATAATAAAGAGCAATTTATTAAACGAAGATCTTTCGAAATATAATGACCGGAAACCGAGTAAATAATCATTTTAAACCAATAATGTGATCTTTTTTTGGATTTTTTTGAGTGACTACACATCAAACACTTATTGTTTGCTGAATTGAAGCTGGGTCTAGCCATGAAACTGTATTTTTATCATGTTTTAAGTTTAAGAAAAATGGATTTCATTCAAGAACTACTCTCATCATTGCCATTAAAATTTGATATTGTTCTTTAGATAGATTAAAAAAATTCATTTTTAATGTTTGTAACTATTTTTTCATTCGATGCCAAATCATCTTCATTCTTTTATATTTCCTTGGACTCAATTAAATGCTCATATGTAAATGAATGTTGTTTTGAAAGTTTATTATCAAATGTCTTTTTGGTAATTCATTGTAAAACATTCTTCGAAACTATCATTTTAAGAAACAAATGATAAAATCAATAAAGTTCGCATAAAAATATCAAAATGCCAATTATTAGTGGAATCTTGGTGTTTGGTTAACACAAATAATTCGGTTGAATTAATTCTATTCAAATCAAATGATAAGATTTTCACTCTCTTTCCACGGGACAGCATACATGATTAGTTTTCTCAAATTGGCTTTGTTTAGTTACACTAAAAAAATCACCAATTGTTCTATCATCTGTAGTTTTTTTTTGCTTAACCAGATAATGATTCTATCTCAATTATTCAATTAAACAGTTACCTCAAACAAAATTTGCCAAAGGGAAAAATGAAAAAGTGGGGAGCAACAAATACGAGTCAGAAGCAAAACGAAGAAGATAAGAAGAAATATGATGAATATACCAAAGGATTTGATGCGAAGAATAATCTTGCTGTTGAATTTCTTGGAGAACGAACACATTCAACGTTATTTTTTATGGTTGATACATTTGCGCAAGAAAATCATAAAAAACTAGATCGTTTCATTTATAGAGGTAAGCTTTCTTTGCTTAAATACATTCATGAAAATATTAATGAGTTTAAAGAATTTATAATAAAGAGCAATTTATTAATCGAAGATCTTTCGAAATATAACGACCAGAATCCGAGTAAATAATCATTTTTACCATCAATTTGATCTTCTTTAATAATATTTGATCAAAAATAACTGTTCTTTTTCACCCAATTAAACTTATTACCTAAAAACATTTGGGAAAAATGCGAATTATGAGAAGCAGACAATTTTATGATAGAGAAAAAACACATTTCTTTTTTCAAACACCATCACATTGGAAATAATATTGAATATTTTCTTAAGAGCAAAAGATTAACAAACGAATGATCACTCATTAACAACAGTTTCTCATGGCTAATCTATTTTCCTTTTAATGTTTTTACAAATACCTGGTTAATCAACAGGAATACATTTAATGTATTGAAGGCAAGAAAAGAGATTTTTTTTAAACATATTTGAACAAAAGATACTGTATCCTTCATGTTGGTATGTTTATGATCATTGTATTGATGATATCTTACAATATTTGAAGTCAATGGAATAAGAATATTAATGATAGTTCATCATCATTAGAAACGGAGAAGAAACACAAGAGAGAAGAATGATGGTAATGATACAAAAAATGAAAATTAAAGAGATCGTCAAAAGAATCACCATCATGGTTGCGTCTCTAGTCCTTATTGCTTTTGATCATAGTAAATTGAAGATTTTTTTTTGAAAAAATGGAAATAATTGATAAATTTATTAATCGGACTAACAAATTGTCACTTTTCACAATAATCTCACTTTTAATCACACAAAGAAAACTGACAACTTTATTCATCGTTGCTTCAATGTCTGATCTTCCATTAGCAGCACTTGTTCTCGTTGGTGGATATGGTACCCGCCTTCGTCCATTAACGTTTACACGATCAAAGCCTCTTGTTGAGTTTTGTAATCGGCCAATGTGTGAGTATATGCTTGATGCACTGGTTCAAGTAGGTTGTAAGCGTATTGTATTAGCTTTATCATGCTTACAAGCTGATTTAGATGTTTACATTAAAGAATTTTCATTAAAAAACCCAAGTGTTGAGATTATCCCATCTGTTGAAACTGTGGCCATGGGAACAGCAGGACCAATCGCTTTAGCCAGAAAGTATTTGGAAGGACATCGCTTTTTCATGTTGAATTCAGATGTCATATCTCCATATCCATTTAAAGAGCTTCTTGATTTCCACATTGAGCATGGGGGAGAAGGTACTATTATGGGCTGGGTTGTTGAAGACGGATCTCGTTTCGGTGTCATCGATTCTGATGAATCAGGGAAGGTTCTTGGGTTTAGAGAGAAACCATCAACAAACAACACTAATTGTTTGATAAATGCTGGCCACTATATTCTTAATCCATCTGTAATTGATCGAGTGCCTTTGGAGCCATGCTCTATTGAAAGACAAACATTCCCTCAAATGGCTTCCGAGGGGCAACTTTTTGTCATGAAGCTATCTGGTTATTGGATGGATATTGGAACACCATCCGCATTTATCGATGGAATTCCACTATTGGTAAATGGCGAAAAGAAATATTTAATTCATGAATCTGCAACAGTAGATCCAACTACAACTATCGGTGAAAATGTTGTCATTGGAAAGAATTGCAAAATTGGACAAAATACCAAACTCAATAACTGTGTAATTCTTGCTGGATCTGTTATTGGGAAAAACTGCACTATTTCAAACTCAATCATTGGTTGGGATAATGTTATTAATGATAGTGTTACTGTTTCGGACAACAGCGTTTTAGGGGAAAAGGTTGTTGTTGCCCAGGGCCTTGAGCTGAGAAATGCGATTGTTTGCCCATACAAGGGAGTTGGAAAGGACAATCTTAAAGTCTCCAACCAGGTGATTATCATTTAAAGACGATCATTTCAATGTTTTTGTTATTCATTGTTTTAGTTCGATGTGAAGATCCATATTTAAGGCTTGAAGACATTGCATTCATAGTATGGAGTGGTTATGAATGTATATCTAATAGAGTATATGAATTGTCTAAAACCTGGTTTAATCTTGTCCCAGAGGTACACGTATATACTGATTTTATTCCAGAGGGAATTGTTGAAAAAATTGAGGCAGAATGCCCAAATTGTAATCTTATATTTCATGAAATGGGGTTCCGAGGAGATTATTTAGTTGGGTCAGATTTTGATAATCCATATAACCATGCTCAATCACGGCATTTGCTTACAATGGTAGATATTTATGAGTCTTATCCAAAAAAGAAATGGTATTTCTTTTGCGATGATGATGCTTATGTCTTTCCTATTAAGCTTCTTGAGTTTTTGCAGACAAAGCCTGGTGATTTATTTGGACAGAGTTTTTATTTCATTCAAGAAACATACAGGTTCTTCCCATCAACAGATCCCACCAGAACTTTTCTACATGGAGGCCCTGGTGTTGCCTATTCTAATAAGATAATGGAAAACTTAGTTCCAAATATATCTATGTGCCAAAATATTTATAGTGTGAGCAAAATGGGTAGTGATATCAAGATTTCTGGCTGCTTCGCATTAATACATGGTTTACAGTGGTACAAAAGACCAATTTCTTTCCTTCCTATTGGATATTTTTGTTCTAATACACCAGATCATATGATAAGATATGACAGAATATCCGATGAAACAATGACATACCATACAGTTCAACCCAATCATACGCCGGTGATTTGGAGATCTCATGCTTCATCATGGAAGGACAGGACCAATACAACTCTGTTGTCTAACTGGGAGAGTATTTCCACTCTTGAAAGTCGAACCGAAATTGGAGGTCCAGGTAGATTTATGAGGTTCAATTTTGGGTTTTCCATTAAATATGGTAATTCTCAGTTTCATGCAACGAGTTCTCCAGTTCCAATATTCGATGAAGATGATGTTGATCACGATGAACCATTATTGTATGAGCAAACATTTGAAAGCGGTATTGTATTGCAGTATATTTGCGATAGTAGTATAGACAAAGGTGATTTTGCTATTATGGGCTTCTTGAATGATGGAAGGTTTGGATCCAAAATCTCCGTGAAGTGCCCAAGGCCACAGAGAATGCCTTATTCTAGAAAGCACGGGGAGCACATTATTATCAAGCAAATAGTACCTGATTATCTATAACATCAATAAACATTTATTTCTTTGTTTATGAGAGTCAAACAGACACATATAATTTCTTTTGCTTTTGGATTTTTTGTTCCATTTTTGTTATTTCCTGTGCTGAAACCGAAAAAGCTAGTTAATCATAGCCTTTATTCCAAATTTTGCGATATTTCAGATCCTCAATATTCAGGTAGTAGTAGAAGGGATGTAATTTTGTTTTCTGCAGATAGTTTTCACCCAGGGCTTGAATTAGCAGTGAAAACTCTTCGTTCTGCAGGTTCATTGTGTCGTGTTGTCATATTATCTTCGAAACCTTTGAAAATTCCATCTAAAGCAAGGAAAGTTTTTGAACAGTTAGATATAGAAGTTAGAGATAATTGTTCAAACAATAATCGAACAAGAGAGTATGTTCCACATATGCTAAGGTTTGAACTCGAGTATCAATGGCTTGTGGAAAACAAAAATGATGTTAGTCGAGTGTTTCATTCTGATGCATTTGATGTAATGTTTCAAAAGGATCCATTTGGTCCCGAAATTACAGAAGACAAAGTGCTATTTGTTCTCGAACCTCATGTTTTCCGTTCATGCGGCTGGAATTTAGCATGGATGAAACAGTGTTACGGCGAAAAGGTTATGGGAAGTTTGATGAATAACTTTATTATTTGTAGCGGTTCAATTCTAGGAGGAGCCGAACCATATACAAGGTTCCTGAAACTAATGATTAACCAGCTTGAATGGAAATCATGCTGGGGATCAAGCCTTGATCAGCCCATTGTTAACTACCTTGTATGGACAGGTTTGGTAGAAAAAGCTAACATAAAATTTGATATGACAGGATGCAATGGCAACTACCTAACAATGCAATGGTGTTTATTGAATCAAGAGGTCAGATTCGATGATAAAAACATGATCATATCAGAAGAAGGAACAGCTCCAGCGTTCGTGCATCAATACAATAGAAACAAAACACTCACCGCATGGCTGAATAAGAGATGTGGAGTGTATTACTAAAGAGTTTTTTTATTTATCGGTCAGGCATTCTGGAAAAGACCTAAATGTCAAGGAAACTACCACTTGATGATGCGCAAAGGAAGCAACTATTTCAGCAAAGATTAGAGGGGAACGATTTTGTAGCTAGTAATTCGTTGCCACATGCCCAGACAACGGGGGATGTATCTGAAACGCCATCCAATGCTTTTCCAGCCGGCGGGGTTTTAGAGAACCCAACAAGGATAATTTCCCAAAACTCAATAGATTTTGGAACAAAGAGCAATCCAAATCCGGAAAACTCTTTGATGCTTAACAAAGTTAAAATTGAAATTGACAGATTAACCAAAAATAATGAAGAACAAGAGCGACATTTTAATCAATTGACTGAGTTTACCATATCAATAATAAAGGAGCATGGCGTTGCCCTTTCTCAGTTGAGGCATTATGAAATTGAGGGAAAAATGCGAGATACTGGATTTTATAATCCAGTTTTTTCTTCAAAACTCCAGTGGGTTGATGGGATCAAAATGATGAAAGTGAAAAGTGATATATCCGAGTTAACAAACCTGCTTGAAGCTCTAAAAGCGAAGCCTACTACGTCAGACCACAAACAAAGGCTTGAACAGTCATTGGCCGAAAAAAAGGAAGAACTCATGCATCTAGAATCAGATAGATCAGACATATTGAAGCTTATTTCATTGAATACTTCCGAGTTTTATCCTTCACAGCTCTTGAATGACAACAGATTTGTTTTATTAGAACTTATTGGCAGGGGCGGGTTCGGAGAAGTATGGAAAGGATATGATTTCAAGGAAACAAAATATGTTGCTATCAAGATACAGGCCCAAAATCCCAACTGGCCTCAAGAGACTGTTCATAATTTTGCGAAGCACATTGCCAGAGAAATTCAGATCCTTCAAAACACTAATCATCCGAATGTTGTGAAGTATATTCACTTTTTTTATATTGGAGAGAGAGTTGTTGCATTAGTCATGGAGTATTGTGAAGGCGGAGATTTAAATCGAGCAATTAGAAAGAAAACATTTGATGAAAAGTCTGCTCATCAAATGCTCTGTCAGATTCTTCAAGGGTTAACAGCTTTGATGAATTCTCATGAAAATAGCCAGGAATCTGTGATACATTATGATCTTAAGCCTGCAAATATCTTGTTAGACAATTCAATGATACCAAAAATTACTGATTTTGGTTTGTCGAAAATAACTTCAGGAGAACATTCTATAATGCTTACTTCGCCTGGTACAGGTACGATCGGATACACAGCCCCAGAAACGTTTACAATGGGATTACTAGCAAAAATCACATCAGCAGCAGATACATGGTCACTTGGTATAATATACTATGAAATGCTCACAGGAGATGATAAGTTCAAAGTTACCGTAAGCTCATCTGCATCACAAATTGATATTGCTTCCAAAAAAATTTCTAATGAAGGTAAAGATTTTATCAAGCGATGCCTTGAAAAGGATCCATCATTAAGACCATCAATACGGGATTTGCTTAAAGATGTTTATGTCGAAACATTTAATTCCAACAAAAAAGCAAAAAAGCCAAAATAGAGAATGAAAATTTATTCTTGAACAAACCAAATAACAGTTTAATCTTGAAGAGCCAGAAGTAGAGTCAGAATTCGTAAAATATTCCTTGTTTGGAGTTTTGTATCTTTTGTTTTCATCACAATTTCATTATTTTCTGCTGGACAAAAATACGTATTAAAATGAACTAATGAATGCAAATATGAACTAATAATTAAATTATAAGTTTTTGGTGCTCCATATGCATGTGAGAACACATCGGTATAGCAATAATACATTTCCATTGTTCCTGTGTAGACACCAACAATGGGACCTTTATTTCCAACAAAGCAACACTCAGTCATTTTTGAATAAACAGCTTCATTGCATATGAATCCTTGGCTTGGGGAGTCACACTGGAGAATATTATTTCTATATAAAGACACGGAACTACAACCAAATATCCATATTCCAATAGAATTGTAACAAACACATTCATGCATTGTTGTGAAGCTCATATTATGAGACGAAGACTCAGTAATCAATGCGACAGGACCTTGTTGTAATGAGTTTTTGGAAAAATTGCAAGAAATTATGTTCTGAGCACCTTTGATTTGGTACAAAGCCCATTTTGGAGATACAGAAATTGATGAAGTGATTGAGGATTGCATAAAGAAGTTCTTTTCACCAGCAGAAACACACAAATAGGCAAACTGTCCTTGTCCCCCAGACCCAGTTATGCACGATTTTGAACAAACATTAGAAACAACAGATCCTTTAACATTTAAATACACCGCACCACCGCTATTTGAATTAGATAATGAGCACTCAAAAAAAGAACACTTCTCAACAACAACATAAAACGTTTGTTGAGACATATAAATTGCAGAACCAGATTCAGAACCCAAAAAATTCATGAATACTGAATCACAAATATATGAATTCCCAGAGGAAATGGAAACCCTACTTGGTCCATAGTAATATTGATATGATCCAGAAAAATAGTCGCTAAAAAGAGCACAAAGTAAAATGTTCTTCAACATTTGTAAATATTTACAAAAATTATTTAATCGTTTGTAAAACTTAAGGCAAATTTTTATTTTTGGAATGAGCAACATGGATATGTTTAAATGGCTTGTTAATCAATTTGAAATATCCCCAGTTCTCGTTGACAAGTTGATAAATAACGATAGTATTCTTTCCAAAGTTGCTAAAAATCGTCTGAAACCCCAATCCGAGGACTTTTTAGATATTTTAAGTTTTGATCTCGAAGTTAACAGAAAGAACGAAAATTTTCAAATAATAGCAAGAAATTCGAGTATTGATTTTAGAATGAAGCTCATAGAGACGTATTCGCAAAGTATTCCAAGTTTTGCATTTTTAATTTATAAACGATTAATGCCAATGAAATGCGATATTTACCATTTTAAGCTCGTTTCCGTTTTATATCATGTTTCTAATAATTTTCTAGAAGGAAAAACCTTTTCTAGTTCTGAGATGTTCATTAATCCAGATGATATTATTAAATTGAGAGAGCTTCTTAAAAAATGCTATGATAAACACGAAATAGCGAACATTAAAAATGAAAACTCAGATATGGAGTATAATACCGAATCAGATTCCGAAGAAATCAAAAAGGAAAAGCCTGTTTTATCATCAAGGGTTTCAAATAGCAAAAAGGCACCCCAAAAAAGATTATTAGAATCATCAAGTGATGATTCTGATGATGAGGAATCAGTGGAATATAAGTTTTTATCATCATCATCTGAAATTTCTAGTGATCATGAACCAATAAGGAAAAAGTATATTAAACGATCAAATGAAGATTCTTTAGTCAGGAAGCCAATAGTCCAAGAGTCATCATCTTCAAGTAACAATGAGGATATAAATAACCAATTTCCACCCACAAGAAGCATGTTATCCACATCAACTTATAGTGAAAATCATTATTCTGCTGATATGAAAGATCTAAGTATTGGTGCACAATACTTTTCTTCTGATGATAATAAGAAATCTGAATCAATAGATCAGAAACAAAGCAATGCTACTGATGATTATTCTAATGATTCAAATAATCAAAAGCAACTCCAGTCTAATAATTCATATGAGAGTCAGAATTCTGAATCTGTTGTTGAAACAAAGAAATATATTGGAGATTATTCATCGGAAGATGATTCCTCAAACGATTTGAAAAAGCAAAAGAACAATTCTGGAGTATATTCATCGACTGATCATCAGGACTCTGAATCAGAAGATAACAAAAGGAATAATAATGAATGTTATCCTTCAAATGATAGCGAAAGTAATGATTCTATCGATAACAGGATACAAAAACACAGTGTGTTTACCCATTCAATGGATTCAACTGAATCTGAGAGCTCAGATTCAATGAATAATACCCATCATAAGAAATCCAATAATAATACGAGGAGTAGAGTGAATCCGAAATACAAAAGAACAATTAATTGTAAAGATTATTGTACTGAATCAAGTGATGATAACACCCAAAAAGCTGTGATTATAAAGCCACAAGGTAGAAAACAAAAGGATCCTGAAAATCCAAAGAATAATAACCATATCCCAACAACACCAATTCAACAAAGAAATCAGAAATATCTTTGTAATGAATCCAAGAACACCAGAAAGTAAATATCTTTTAGAACTACTTTTATTGTCTAATTTGTACCAGAATTACCATCTCACAATCATTCAATTCTTAGAGAGCTAAAAGCACACCATTTATTAGGATCTTTTTATGGATTTTGAAGTCAAACCTGGTTTATCAAAAATAAATAAATACGTTTAGCATTAATAAATGGATTCAAAGAATAAGGCTCTTGACTTTTTGGTTTCTTCGTTAGATCTAATGATATCGAAAAATGAAATTCTGAAAGAAAGAAGTCCCAGATTCAATAAGGGAAAGTTTTTAACAATGATGAAAAATGTCCTTGATAAGTGTTTGGAATCTGAGAGAGAATCCAATATTTATGAAAAGGCTAATCAAATAGAAAACCAATATAAGAAAATAGAAAATCTGAGAAAAAAAATCAAAGAAGAAAAGAAATCAAGTCCAATAGAAAAGAGTGAAAATGAAGAAAACTCCAGTTTGAAATTGAGAATAGAATCTATTACAGAGGAAATGAAGTCTATTGAATGGAATCACACACGAAAGGAAACAAGTATTAAGAACAAACTGGAAAAAAAGGAAAACTGTTTGAGACAGCTGGATAAAGCATTTCTTGCATCTATACAGATTGAACAGCAACTATCAAGTCATCTAAAAGAGTTAAAGTCAGCTACTATCAAGATGAGTGTTTGGTCAAAAAGCTTTATGAATGATGAAAAGGGGATTTTTTTGGATCATCTAGCTGAAATTATGGAAAAGAAACAAGAACAAGAAAAGATAATACAAAACAATAAGATTCATCAAATCAATGAAAAATTAGCTCAAGAAAAAAGCGATCTTCATGAGTTAGAAACAAGACTTCATAATTTATCCAACTATATCACAGAAATATCACCAGATCCACAAAAATGTATTGAATGCATGAAAGATATCACTGCAAACTCTCTGTTCATTAAAAAAGATATTGAAATCTCGATTAAAAACAGAAAAAAGAAAGCAATAGAGGAAATGAGAGCTGATATTGCCCATCGGATTCCAGGCATTGATATACAGAAGGGAAATATTGCTGATGTTGTTATTAAACATATTGAGGAGCGGCTGAAACTTAAAGAGAAAGAATGTCTTCGAAAAATCAAGAGAAAAGAAGAAATCGAGAAAAAGCTTGAAGAACACCTAGAGAAGGCATTGCAAGAGATCAAAAAACTAGAAAGAACTGGGAGTGATACATTGGAAATCATTGATTATTTGGAAAAGCATAGCCGAATCGATGAAGAAGAGCGTCGGAAACTTGAAGAAAAACTATCCATCCTCGGAGGAATCAATTAGTTAACTAGGATAGGTAAAAACCAAACCATGTGGAAGATGGAGACATAATTGACGCAATTGCGAAATAAACTGTGAAAGATCGAAGAATTTGATTTTGTCGAGGATTTTGAAAATAAAAGCGCAGCAAATAACACATAAAAGATTCAAAAAATAAAATAGCTGAATAAATATATGACTCTTTCATAGTTCTAGCACTTAATCCAACAATTATTCCACCAATTAGTGCCAAAACAAAAGGCAAAACCCTATTAAACCTATTAAACGCAGTAAAACAACAATCTTGTCCATTAAACTCTTCAATTTCTTTGTCATTGATGGGTATTGGCTTGAGTTGATTCATTCAAATATTAAAATCCTTCTTTGATCTTTCTTCGCTTTTAATATGGATTCCCTTCTCTAATTATATAATTGCAGATTTTAATGATTTCAAGATCAAAATCGAATACAAAGGACGGAGAAAAGGGCAGAGAAGAGCGTAGTAGAACAAAAAAGAAGGCTAATGATGAGTATACGGAGGCTACCAGAGTTAAAACCAAAAAGCCGAATTCGAATTCTTCCGTTGTGTCCAAAAACGAGGCACCTAGTGGGACCAGATCCAAAAATACTAGTCGAGACAATAAGATATCTGATGAAAAGCGCCCTCAAAAGAGCAGTGTTGAAGATAATCCCAAACCTGTTCCATTTTCTAATCGGAAAGAGTATTCCAAAAGGCTTGAAAATGTATCAAAATTGATTGTTAATTGGGAAAATTTGGTTTATTCTGTTTATGCTGATGCAAATTCTCAATCCCGAATTGGCACATTGTTTCATTTTTTAGAGTCTTTGAATGAGAACTACCCAGGATATCCACCTTCGATATTTTTAGTTGATTTTTCATTGTTTTCATACATATATACACTTATTCAATACTCTAAAATTAAGTTTCTCGTATTTCCATCCAAATTCACAAGGAGTCATTGCAAAAAACAGGCTCTTTTATATAAAGGACCTAACAAGGGCCAATATAGTGCTTTAATTATTACCAAAGATGCACCAAAAGCCAAAATTGATGAGCTATCCGCAGAAAGCTGGAGTACTTTTATTATTGATGATGCTTTTTCAGCAGAACTGGGTATTAGCACTGTAATCAGTTCTTTTTTCAATTTGAAATTCAGTACTTTGATAGCAAGCTCAAGCTCATTAATGGTTGATGATATAGCTTTCCATTCACTTATTAGTGAGATATCTTTTGCGGGACAACCAAAATTAACAAAAAATTCCAATATCAGTTTTGATACCATAATTATGCAATCAGAAGATGATGTTCCAGAAGAATTCTTTGATGAAACTCTCTTTTTGATCCCTCAAGTTAGTACTCAAATTAAGACTTCGATGAATATTCTTATTGAGAACCTTAGCATGATTAAATCGGGATCATTATCTGGACTTGAACTATGTTTCATATGCAAAAATTTATATGATATTTCATCATATCCGATTTCTGAGTCCGAAACATTTGATGAGCTTGAGGGTATAGATACATTCAGTATGAAATCTTCGAAAGTGTCGTTTTTAATTCGTCTCCTCAAGAGTTCTTACTGTATCAACAAGAGAATTGCAATTTGTTGTTCAGATTCATCGATAGTTAGAATAATATGCAAAGCATTAAGTTTTCATGCAATACCTTATTCTGCATTATCAGAATCCACCAATTCCAATCCTATCGAGAATGGACCTGATTCATCACTTACAAATGCTGCAACCACATTAGTCATAACTGATAATGAAATTTCTCATTTAAGTGAATTGAATTCCAATTATGTTTTAGTTTTATTTGACTCTAGATGGATTCCAATATTGGATTATGAGTTTGTAATTAGAACACGAGAATCCCATCCTTTAGTTTATCGAATACTCTCATCTAATACAATGGAGGATTTATTGTTTAGATATTATTGGAATCATAGACAGTATCCACCATCAGTAATGCTTACTCATGATAATACCAATTATGAAGACATGAAAAAAATTTTGGTTTTATGTGCTAACAATCTAAACGAGAATGATAGTGTCAGAGGATCCAGTTGGTGCCAGGATTATTTATCAAATCCATCAATTATTAACTACTCTCACAAAAGTTCTATTGATGATGTAGATTTATCACAATATCCAGATGATTTTTGGGATAATTTCCCTCCAAAACCATCAATTAATGCAGTGGGGAAACAAAAATCGATGGTAAGCTATTGGGATAAAAGCAAAATTCTCAGATTCATTGAAATAATGAGGTCATATGGATGGGGAAGATGGGAGTTTTTCGATGAGTTTTCCAAACCATCAACGGAACTTCAAAGAATTGGTGCTGTGATTTTATCTCGAATGAGAAAATCATATGATATCTCACAATTGAAGAATACATCTGCATTATTTGAAAAACTTACTTCTTTTGTTATTGTTCGAACACCAGTTTCACCAGAAGTTCTAGATGATTCATTGGTAGGATATGATTTGGAACCATTTTTCCGGGATTTTGAGATTGCTCTTATGCTCCTATTGCTATCAAAAATCGGTTTCATTGTTAATATCGACGATCCAGATAATTTTTACCTGATCGCAAAAGATGTTTCATTCTTGAAAAGTGTTTTTAACAAAGGAGTATCAAGTGTATATGAATCTAAGTATTCAATAGATCAATTATTTCAACTTTTAACTTTATTGAATAATGATGCATCAACTTTTTCTAGCAGTACGAATGTGAATCCGAAAGAAATCATTACAACTTCAAAGCCCAGAAAGTTTTCAACATGTGAACATGATAGAATTGTGCAAACACTTTTAAGGTTCGGGTATGATGATCCATCTCAGTTTAGAGAGGCTTCTGGTTTAAAAGCGTTTCCACTTGATGTGATTGTTCAATATGTTGAGAAAATAATAAGTTTGTGTAATGCTACATCAATCGAAGAAAAAAGGTCGATTCAAAGTAAGCTATCTGATAAAGTTTTGAAATATACCACACAAATCCTTCCCACCAGGTTAAAATGGTTTTCTCAAATCAGATCAATGTCAAAAGATATGTCCATTCCAGCAGAAGAGCATGAATTTTTAATAGCATTATCTGTTCATGGAACATATAATACTGATCATTCACCAACATTACAATGTTTATGCAGTGGTAACTGCACAGAAACTAGATTATGTTCAAAAATGAAAACATTTGTTTTGGAGTTAAATCATAATGGGTATCCACCCGAGAAACATCCGATTGACTCAACAAAAGTATTTCCAATCAGGATTAATGATATGATTATGATTGAATCATTTGGAATAATTGATAGTAGGGATGATTTTCATAATGAGTATTATGTATATCCAATTGGATTTCATTCAACAGTGGTAGCAAAATCTATTTCCTCATCAGGTGATTTGATCTGGGTTGATCAAAGGGTTGCTGAAGGCACTGATGGAAATCCATTATTCTCCATATTTTCCGAGTCAGACTCACTTTCTTTAACCGGATCTAGCCCTGATGATGTGTGGGAGCAATATCGTGAGAAATTGCAAATGAAATCCAAAAAGAATGTTCCAATGTTTTGTGGGGCTGAAATGTTTGGGTTTACATCATCATTATATCACCATCTGTTGTTTTGCATTTTGCAGAATGGTCAATGCCATAAGTATGTTAGACGTGTGTTCAAAAACCCTCAATTGATCATAAATTGTAAAAGACCAACAATTGGTGTCTTTGAAAAATCATTTCTTGACAGAGTGCTTTTCGATAAATCATTGCCAAAAAATACACAATCTAATCCCGAAATTGCTCAGTGGGCTGGTTCACTTAGAGTTTCAGTTAACAATCTCGATAATACTGCAGAAAATGGATACACAGTTAGATACTATAATCCGAATGAGGGTCTATCATATTTATTCAACAAATACCTGGATGTTTACAAATCAAATTAAGTTTATTTAATCACAATGTGCGGTTTGACAAACAGACATATTGAAATAAAGTGTCCGTTATTTATTTTTAAAAAATGAATCGTCCAACTGAGAACCACACTAGAACCATATATACATTGATAGGCGATGAGAATTATTTGGAGGCAATTCGATTATTAGAATACCAAAAATCTACTTTTAAAGAATGCACAGCCATTTTCTCTCTGATTGCATATTGTGCTTGGCAGATGGAAGATTATCAGAGAGCGACTCAAGAATATGCTAAGCTTGTAGAATTAAATCCAAAGAAAGATTCATATAAATTGCATTATGCACATTGTCTTTATAAAACTGAACAATACGATAAGGCTTTAAGTGCTACATCAGGTGTACAAGATCCATCACTTAAGGACCAAGTGATTATCCTTCAGTCTGCAATTAGGTATGCACAGGAAGACATCCAATCGGCCAAATCAGGCTTAGCCACGTCAGACCAAGAAAGCATTGATGTAATGATGGACAACGCCACTATTTTATATAAGGAAGATCGTTTTGAACAAGCATTAGAAACATACATGGAAATCAAGAGAGTTCATGGTTTTTTACCAGAAGTAGCGTATTGTATAGCCTTATGTTACTATAGGTTGAACAGATTCCCTGAAACAATTCAAATGATTACTGAAATTAAGAGCCAAGCAGGAAGATCTCATCCAGAATTGCTTAGGGGGCTTGCTGGTGATACTGTTGATTTTGATGCTCAAGGTTTGATCGCTAAGGCTAAGGACGCATATCTTGTCGAAGGAATTAACCTTCTTACTGCTTTGGAATATGATCAAAAGCATTTCAAGGAAGCGAAGGCTGCACTGAGAGAACTTCCAGGAAGAAATGAAGAGGAGTTAGATCCAATTACTCTTCACAACACAGCCATCGTAAACATGGAGGATAATCCTTCAGACTCGTTTACCAAACTCAGTTTTCTTCTTGGACAAGAAATTTCTCCACCAGAGACGTTCCGTAACCTTCTTCTTGGGTATTGCAAATATGAGTACTATCCATATGCAGCCGATTTATTAGCAGAAAATTCCGAAATTGCCACAAAAACCATGACTCCTCAAATGTTAGATTTCCTTGATGCAATATTGCTTTGCGCCCAGTCAAAAGAAGAAGCTTATAGGAAGTTTGATGGATTATGTAAAATTCGTGCAGATCTTCTTCGCAGGTTAATGAAAGGGGTTGATGAGGCTCGCAAGACTCATGATGATATTCAGCAAACGCAGCTTACTATTGAATTTGAGGCTGCTGTTACAGATTTAGTTCCAGTTCTAATGAGCCAAGCAAAGATCTTCTGGGATTTAGGTAATTATCAATTGGTTGAATTATTATTAATGAAATATGCTGATTTCTGTATTGATAATCGTACATGGAAGCTTAACTTAGCCCATACATACTTTTTACAGCCCTCAAAAGTTAATGAAGCGATTAGCTTATATGAACCTCTTGTTTTGGGAGAGAACAGCCTTTTAGATGTTGAAGCAATTATTGTAGCAAATCTTTGTGTGGCATATGTTATTATGGAGCAAAACCAATTAGCTGATAGCCTTATCAATAGATTAACAGAAGAAGAGAATTCACGGAAGAAAGAAGAAGAAAATGCCAAATTATACCATTTATCTATCATTCATTTAGTCATTGGCACCTTGTATTGTGCCAACAAGAACTTTGATTTTGGTATCGACTATGTTTTTAAAGCCTTTAACCCAATGCACGAAAAACTTAATCCAGACACATGGTTATACGCCAAGAAATGCCTCTTTGAGTTGATAAGATGCATGAGTCTTCGACAAGTTGTCCTTAATGATACAATGTTTGAGAAGATATGCGAGTATTTGGATAATGTCGATAAGTTTGGAAAGAAAATGGAATCCACTATAGATCTGGTGCTCGCCGCAGAAGAAGCACGAGAAAACCAAACTATAAGTTTCGAAGCAAGATGTATTAAGGCTTTATTACTTCGTTTCTATGACTTCTAAAAATGCCTTGCATATCATTTTTTTTATGAGTGTTAATGAGAACCCATTATATATTAAAGATCTAGAAGATCTCGAGAAAAATATTAAATCAATGCTTGAAAAATGCCAAGGTAAAAATGAAAAGAAAAGAGCTAATATGGAAGCCGAGAAAATGCGACAAGAATTATTTTCCAAATATCAATCATTAACAAATGATTCTGTTATTGTAGAAATCTCCAATACTTTCGAAACAAAGATAAATCCTGTAGCTAGTGAGCCTGAGCCAGAAAAAAAGAAAAAGTCTCATTCAAAGAATCAAAGAGAAAGGAAGCTAAAAGAAAAATACGAACAGTCTAGATTAATAGATGAATCAATTTCACTCATGACACCAGGACAAATAGAAACAGAAGCACTTCAAAGACAATTAGAACAAGCCAAAATGACAATTAGGCATGTTGCAGGAGATGGACATTGTCTTTTTAGATCTATTGCATCATCTCTTTCTTTTATTGGAAGAAATGAGTTCAAAAATCCAATAACATTTTTTGATCTCAGACAAATTGCATCAAATGAGATTAGAAAATCCCCCTCATTTTACTGCGATCAATCAGAGTTTAACACAGAAGAAAAAATTCTCTTACATTGCGATCTAGTTGAAAAAACAGCGGAATGGGGCAGTTCGGTTGATATTGCAGCCATATCGAATGCATTGCATATTACTATAATTGTACACATTCTCAACCAGGAACCAATGAAATTTGGAGACTTTCCAAAATCCATAAATTTATCCCTACACTTCAAATACACTTATTCTGGCGCTCACTACAACTATGTGGTGCCCCTTAGTTGGCCACATTGATCGTTAACATGTCTGAGTCATTATCCCATCGCGTATCAGTCCTTTTAACATCATTAAATAGTAAAGTTAAGAGTTCACGCATAAAGAGTTTTAATGATCTCTCTAAAATTGAAGTTTTTCCTTCAATTATTAGTAATCCTGATGATTATCTAAAAAATGTAATTACACCAGTTCTTACTCATTTAGAAGACGATTCTGATGCGATTAGAGAAAAATCTATTGAGTGTTCAAGTGTTTTGATCAAGCAACTCGGATGTCACAGTTTATTACCACTTTATAGCCTTGTTCTTCCAATGGTGTTTAAAAGGATTAAAAAAGAAGAAGTAGAAGAGATCCTGAATTCTTTGGTGTCATTATTACATTATATGATTAACCTATGCGATTCAACAAGTATTCCATCATCATTTGATCAGTATTGTTCTCAGTCTGCAGAATCTTTAAGCATAATGTTCAAAAGCAAGGATCCCAATATGGTTATATTGTCTTGCTCAGTATTAGAAAGCCTTTCACAGCACTCCAGTTCAGAGTCATTACGCATGTGCGCCCCAGCAATTATTCCTTCCGTGTTTAAGAATTTATCCCACAGAAGATTTGAAATAAGAAAAAGGGTTTTGGAAGCATTAGGTGAGTTTTATAAGTATTCTTCATCGATGAATTCAATGGAAAAGTATAACACAATACAACAAGCTTTGTCCCTTGATGAAAAATCTTCCGTGAGGGTTTCTCATCTTAAGTTCTGTGAAAACGTTTTAATACATCATTCCCAAAAGAAATCGTTGTATTTCCCTTTTATTGTTCCATTGCTTGGCGCTCTCTATCCAATGATTCCTAACATTTCAATAAATCATGGGGATTTAGTCATTCCCAATGAAGTATCCGAAGAAGCAGTTCTATCTCTTCATTCTCTAAATTCTATTGGAGAAAATTCTGAAACAGATTTTTCTAGTATCCAAATTAATGAATATTCTGTTCATCCTGGAGTCATTCAGGTAGTTTATGATTCTTTCCATAAGTTATTAGAGTTTTTGATCCCAATGCTTAATGATTGGCAAGTGGCAACTTGCAAATATGCTTATAATATTTTGATATCAATAGTATATCTCCTTGGAGACAGAGTATCTCGCTTTGCGCCTCAGTTGTATCAAAGGATTGGTCTTTCGATCAAAGAAGTACCTGAAGTATTAGATCTCTCTCTTAAGGCTGCTGCATATATATCAAAATTTACAGCCTGTAGTGATATTTTATCTATTTTGAATCCAAAGTTTTCCAATGAAACACCAAAAGAAGTACTTCTCATTTTAGCCACAGCTTTGAACAACTCTTCCTTTACTATGTTTGATTTTTCATATTCTCTCGATATTTTTAGCAATTACAAGCTATATGATAATAATGACCTGATTGAACCAATTGTTCATTCAGTTTTATCCATGATAAGTCGAAGTCCTGAGTTTAGAGAGAGTTTTGTATCCCAAATCCTAATGATTATCTTGAGACTTTGCGATAAGGTTGATGTTATAAAAATTTTTGATAGAGCTTTCGGGAGAGATATTGCATCAGTTCTTTCTGAGAATCTAAGGACAATATTAACAATTGGCGACAAGTCGCCTTCATTTTTGGGATGTTTATTGCTTTCAATACCTAAAGATTCAATATTGGAGAGCGCAGCTTATATTAATCACACTTTACTTGATTCTTTGAATAGTGATATTGTTTCAAAAACTGCAATTTATAGATTAATATACGAAATGTGCAATCGAGAGTCAATGGTTTGTATTGAAGATGATTTATTAATTTTACTATTAGATGACATGATTTGGAAATCTGGAAAAGATAGCATTCCTTTAAGAGAATCTGCAACAACTGCATTAGGATCATTGATACGTATTGGTGCAATTTCTGTTGAAATGTTAGATTCATGTTTTGAGAAAGTTTTACCAATGATTCTTACATCACTGGATGATTCATATTCTGATATCGTTAGGACATCAGGTGTGATTACTGCAAGGGAGTTTCTTCATAAGTCAAATCGGATAAACGAAAAATTTGATACTGTTTTCAGGGTTTTAAAGACAAGGCTAGAGGATCCTGTACTTCCAATTAGAATCGGTTCTATTGATTTAATTGGTCTTCTTTTGGCAAAATGCAAAGAAAATGATTTGATTTGTTCACAATTCAAAGAATTGTTCATGTATCTTGATGATGAGCATATTGAACAAAGGGATGCAATGAAAAGGATGATCATGAAATTATACTCGACGAATTTTTGGAATGATATTATAAAAGAAAGTTTGGTTATTGCCTCAAAGGAGTTTTATCACCCAGAATCAAAAACTGCATCACAGTATATACTAAACGAAATGTGATATTTTAACAACTTATTTCAGTTCATTGAATTCCTCATCATTTGATGAAGAAGCAAATGAAAAGATGTTCTCAGGAGTATCGCTGGATTTCTCATGCTTTCCACTATTAGAATTATGAATCTTAGATTTTGAGAGAGGGGAGACAACTCTAATAGATGTTGATTTGCCATCGATATTTTGAACTGGCAATATTGAAGAAAAATCAATTTCTGGAATTTTCTCTGGAGCTCTGATTTGAGATACCAAAGTGTTTTGAATTACTTTATCAGGCTTAGGAGAAGATTGGTTTTTGTTTTTCTTAAGTTCATTATTTTTGGGCATTTTCTTATCTTCTAAAGTTGTAACGTTTTGATAGTTTTTCTTCTTTGAATCAGCGGCTTTTGACTTTGTTTTTGTTGGCATGACAGGAAAACTGGTCATTTTACGCTCTTTTTGAAGTTTTTTCTCAAGCGCATCAGCTAATTCATGCAAACGACTTATTATATCAGGACTTTCCATTTTGTGTGTCCTAAACGTCTTTAATTAATTCTAAACGTGCACAACTGGACCAAAAATGGAGTTTCCAGAAATAGACCATGAAATTAGCAAAGATGAATTTTTCGAGGCAGCTAAAGTGTTTCACACATCATCAAATAGTGATGAGATAAAGGTAGCAAATGAGATATTAATTCTTTGGCAACAACAAACAACATCTATTGAAGAATCAATTAAGAATATTCAGGATTCTAACGATTTTAGGGTTAATTTCTTTTCAGCAAAGTGTATACAATATTTTGTTCGGAAAAATTACCATATATTTTCTCAAGATTCCATTATTGAAATTATTAGACTACTTGTAAGCAGCATTACTGCAAATGAATTAATGATTGAAAGGAGCGATATTAGTTTTTATATATTATTATTAGCTGATTTATGTTGCATTAATCCAGATCTTCTATATGTTGCTGATGAATTTAGCATTGACACCAAAATTCTTTTTCTCACCGAGCTTTTTTCCGAGTATTATCTTCCTTTTGTAACAAAATATGATATGGAAAATCGCATTAAGTTTTTTTTAAAGGGGTTGAAAGGTACTGTAATGGATATACTTATTGAAAAGGATGTATCAAAAACATGGTTTCGACTATTTTTATCTTCAATATCATTTTTTGGTGATGATGAAATTATTATTCCACTTCTTCCTAAAGTGTTTTCTGTATATAATAATGAAGAGTTGTTTCCAAATTTATTAAACTATGGTGATTATTTATTCTCTAGTGATACATTGGATAACAATCTCATTATAGAGACAATTAAAATGTTTATTGAAGTATGCAATGAAGATAACAATTTAGCCGCAAAAAATGGGTGTCATATCTATTCATCAATTCTTGGTTATGGTAATAAGTTCTTTGAGTCGTGTGATGAAGATGATTTATATTTATATGTGATTCAATCATTTTTCGACAATATTTCCAAGTTTTTGTCACCAACCGATGAGTTCTTTGATTGTGTTCATGATGCAATTGTTTTGCTCAAGTATCTGTGTGGATGGAAAGAGCATGTTTTTCTCGAAATCTTTTTCAATCTTTTTTATGTAATGATTCAAATTGTGGATTTCGACCCTTCATTTGCTTGTCAGGGAATGGAAAAACTTTTTTTAAGTTTTCAAGCGAATAACAGTGATGATACTAACAATAAATTCGCTGAAATATATCTCAGTCATATCAACAATTTGAGCACTGGAATGATTTTGGCAGCATCTGTTTATCCTTACTGGGATCAAAAAACCGAAGTCGGGACTGCAATTCTAAAGAAAGTGCTTAGTATGGATAATCTTCCTATCTCTGCCCTCAGACTATTTGCTAGAATGACATCATATCGGATTGTACAAGATATGATTCCTGACATAATTCGATGTAGTATCTCTTTTTTTGAGGAATTACCTGTTGAATCAGCATCATTGTTGAAAACACTTTCACTATATGCTTCTGAATCAATGGCTGTCTTTTTACCGGATTTATCTGAGTATTTTTTGCCAGTGCTATCACAACTGTCTCTTCAGTGTCAATCATTGCTCATTATTATGTTCATTTTGTTAATCTCTAATTATGAGTATTCTAGTATTGAGATACTCCAGTTTATTGGAAATAGTATTATTACCACATCCCAAAAAGGGGTTTCAAAAGAAACCTCAAGCTCAATTATAAGTACATTGGGTTTTATAGAAGATGTTGCCAATGGATCCAACCAAGCTCAGCACAATCAAGAACTTGAGGAGTTTTTTGATTTGCTCGCCAAATCTCTATTTGAACTCTTTGGTCCATTTTTGTATACAGAAAATGATACAATCCAAGAACACATAGCCAAATGTCTATATCAAATAGTTTCCTCTAAGTGGATTAGGGAATACTCATTTGTTATAGAATATGTTGAGAATGTATTGCCAATCAACCCAATTCCTCATCACTTTGTTCTTCTAGATCTGTTCCCTGAATTATCTTTAAGCGAAAGGATTGTTCGATATATGTTTTGCATTGAAATAAATGATTCTCAGGAGTTAATCACTTCGATGCTAAATCATTGTACAAAGATCATTCAAAGTAACCCATACCTGTTCTGGTCCGTCATTTCTCCAGAATTTATTATCAGATTCTTGAGATCAAATGGACCCACCATCATTGATGCTTGCCTGAACTTGTCAATTGAAGCCCTCAGACAAGAAAGTCCTCCTGAGTTTTTCGATCATCTTATATCTACCATTATTGAACAATTAACAGTCAATTTCACAGATGGAAACCAGAAAAAGGCCTTCGAAATTCTCTTAATAATGAGAAAGAAACCCGAAAAACTAATGGAGCTGATTTTTTCAATACTACCAAGAAATAACTCACAAGCAGATAGATTAATAGAAGAACTATCTAAAGACTCTCCAAATAGGGTGAAACTAATGACATGTCTCAAGAACCTGATATCAGTAAACTAATAAAAATGGACTCTGACTTTGACTCAGATCTTAGAGTTATTGCTTTTATTTTGCAAGAAGCTGCATCGCAAAACGAGTTGCTTGCGCGATCTAATTTAGCATTGACAAGGTTCAATACATTGGCTCCTCCTTCAATCACTGTTTTAAAGTATTTGCGATTTTTGAGGGATAAAGCAAAATGTTCTCGGGCATGCTTTATAGTTGCCCTTATATATATTGATAGATTGCTGGAAAAGAACACCCAGATCAGTATTACTCCAAATACTGTTCATAAATTATTTTTGACCAGCATACTTACTGCTTCCAAATTTGTTACTGATCTTTCATATAGTAATACCACGTGGGCAAGTTTTGGAGGGGTAAGAACAGAAGAGATGAATATTTTGGAGCGCGAATTTCTATTTTTGCTTCAGTTCTCTTTGGTTATATCTAAGGACGAATATGAGAAATATGATAAAGAACTGAATAGCAAGTCGGCAATGACTTTTTTCAGGGCTGATGAATAAAAAAAATTGATGTGTTATGCGTTTTAATTCTTCCTCTTATGAACTGACATTCCAGAAAGCCATGCTGGAAGTGCAACAGAAACAATTTGGGCTAAGATCATTGATGTTGTTGGTTTGAATGATGAAAAAACGATTGAGGAATTAAGAATTAGGAGAAAAACGTAAAAAGCGTTGTTGTAGAAAATGCTAAACCAGTATCCAGAAGACTTTGATGCAGATTTTTGTTGTTTTGACCAAATTGAAACGTTTGAGTATGCGACTGTCAATCCAAAAACTCCAATACCGTAGGCAATAGCGATGTATGGGAGATGTTGTGGAATCAAGATACCTCCAACAGTGCAATAAAGCAAAACACAAAGTAAGCTGGACGCAAGTGCAATTGGTAAAGTTTTCATGTAAAGAGCAAATCCAGACGATTTCTTTGTTGTTGATTGAAGATGAGCATAATCTTCATCCTGAGGAGTATTTTGATTATTCCTTCTAGCTCCACCACTTGACATTTGGTCCGGCCAAAGTAAGTCAATTGGCTCTCACTTTTGGTCAAAGGGAAAAGTGAGATGTCATTTGTCAGAGCAGTTTAGTAAAAATGTTTACAAAAATTTACTAATCGTCTTTTAATGTTTATACAAGGATCTGATTCTGTGTTTCCTCCACCGCCGTCGAGTGGATGGGGGATTTTTAGTAAATCGTACAAAGATCCTGATGTTCCATTTATATTGGATTTTCGTGTTGATTACTCGATTCTTGGAGAATACAGCATTAATAATCCGAGTATTTGTTCAAAATGTGGGGCATATGTTGATCCTGAGGCAAACAAGTGTCCTATTTGTGAACCTTATTTAGGGAATAGCCGAGTTAATTATTCTTTTTCGTTTTTGGCGTCCAAAAATAATCCAACTATTCGATCCAAGAATATAGCTTTTCTCATCGACTGTAGCATTAGTTCTGAAAGAAAAGAGATGGTGTTTGATCAGATTATATCGACTTTTTCTAAAAGAGAGCTTCCCAATTGTTATAATCTCAGTTTTGGGTTTCTATCTTCTGCTATTTCTGTTTTTCAGGGGTGTGGAAACACAATTAAATTCTCGATATTAAGTAACAAAGCTTCAGGGGAAGGTTATTTTTGTCCTTATTCCAAACATGAGCCATATCTCAAGAAGATTCCAAAAATTGCTTCTTCAATACTTAATCCATCTTTCACGCTGCAAAATGATATAATAGAATGTCTTCTCTCTGCTTCGAATTCGTATAATATTGATGATATTGTTTATATTTTTGAAAGCACGCTAATCCCAAAACCAACAGGGTTTCTTCCATTTAATTTGCATTTAGTTAGGTTTGGAAAAGAATGCGATGAAAAAACATCTGCTTTTATAGATGAAAATAGCACTTCACAAACTATTGGCGAGACTTTTGGGGATAGAATTAATGACATAATTAGGAGGACTGTTTCGGTTCCTTTTGAGATTATTATTAGGTGTTCTAAGGGCTTCACATTAGATTTTCACAAAAATAGATTTATTGATATTAGTGGAAGCGAATCAAAAATTATCATTACAGTGAAAAGGTTCAACAATGATTTTTGCTTAGTAGCAAATGTTCTTTGTAACAAGTACTATGACAGCCAGAATGTTTTTTCTATTCAAAGTGTTTTGAATGTAAAAGGAATTGCTCCTTTTGTTGTAAGCTCATGTTGGAAAAGATGTTAAAATGTTATTTAGAATCACATTTTTTTAAATATTCAATTTTTGCTTTTGTTGCTTTTCATTTTCATGTGGGATTCTATTTTCATTTAGCATTTGAATAAAGTCTAATTGCTGCCTCTTAATAATCAAGTCCTTATCCTTGGGCTTTGCAATGGACATCCATTGAATGTTTCGATAGGTAATTAGTTTTTGGAATATTTCCTCTCCAAGAAATGCATTTCTGGAACTAATCACGGAATCAAACCGAGATGTGTATCTTTTTGTAACATCAAAGCATTCTTTGCTATTTATTGCAACCACCCATATGATATCTTTCATCCATCCTGTTTCATACAATAGAGGAGCATCAAAGGCTTCAACAAATGGATCTATGTGAATATACCTTGATTCAGTTTCAGACCAAACCTCAATCCACTCTTGCTCAGTGAAATCTGTAACAAATCTAAAAGAAAAACCAAGAGCATGAAGGATTGCTCCAAATGCGATTATATGTTCTCGGCATTTACCATATTTGTTCTTCAATAATCTAGTGGGCTTTTGGAATCTAGGAAACCTTTCTTGTGACCCACATGTGGGACACATGTAATGATCAGCATCTAATGGGAAACCATCTAATTCAGATAACAGCACGGGTCCATTCCCACAATAATCAGTCTGCTTATTACATCTTTCACATATAGGAAATTCATATTTCTTGAAGTATTCATTAGTAAACCATTTCAATAGACTTTCAAGCTTTTTATGAGGATCATTGATATCAAATCGCTTTTTTGGCAAGATTTGTTTAACAAAGTCAATCGTTTCAGTATCTTCAATCCTTTTATAACAAGAATAAAGAGTTGTAAGTTTTTCTAATATGAGTATATGCCCGTTTTCAATTTTGCTTGACTCATAAACAAGAGATGGAAATACATTATTCATATATTTCTCAGTTTTCTCATATTTTTCTTTCGAAATGATCAAAAATATAGGCTTTGAAACATCAATATCAACTTTTCCTATTGGCATATTGTTGATTTCAATTGGTCGGAAATGCCAAAACAAAGCGTCCTCTGAGTCTTCTTTAACTCTTAATTTCATTTTGCATTCATAGAATAGGGCAATCATTGGCATCTCTATTGGCGCTGTTGCTTCAAGAGAAGAGAAATTATATGTTACTTTAATATGGACAAAATTACTCATTAAAAATACTATTTTTTAGGTTGGCTCTGCTTTCCATACACAACAGCTGTATAATATCCGGCCCAGTACCAAGCATGGAGTAGTTTTGCTTGGTCAGGGTCTATTTCTAGTGGCATTGGAGGTGGATACACTGCGGGTTCTGGCTTTGATTCGACTTCTGGAAGTAGTTTTGGCTTTGGTTTTGGTGTTGGTGGCTTCTGTTGGACGGTTTCAGTCGGTGTTTGGGGTTTTGTAACATGCTTTTGTGGTTCTGCTTTAGTTTCCTTGACAGTTTTCTTTGGAACATATTCGAATTCAGGTGGATAATAGAATTTTGATCCTGGAATTCCTTTTGATACTTTAAATGATGCAACAGCCATTTCAAACGCTTCGACAATGGCATTTTCGGATTTGGGTAGGTAGAAAGGAGTTGTTGATAAATCAAGAGGATCAGTGTTTTCTTTCATAAAATGATAAAGTGTTTGTTTAGTGTGAAAGAGCCTTCTCTATAGCATTTTTGATAGCTTTTCCGGCGTTAATTATTTGGGATTCGGAATGGGCAGGAGATACGAAGAACTTGATTGTTGGACGTGGTGCTTTCCTATCTCTTGTTCTTACATACTTTGACTTAACAACAGCTGTTGGATTCTGCTTATCAAGAAGTGCATTGTCAACAATCTTTGTAAGAAGATTGTTTTCTTCAACTAATGAGATTTCCTTTGTGTATCTAAGGTGAATTAATGGCGATCTTTCATCACTAACAACTTCGAAATTAGGTAATCCTCTTAAAGCGTTCCTAGCAGTTGCAATGTTCTTTTGGAGTGTGTTGATTCTTGATGAACCATCTTTCTCAACGATTTCAACAGCCTTGCTAGCAGCAACAACATTAAATGGAGGAGGGGATGCAGAAAAGATATAAGCATGTGAAGCAAGTCTTTGGTGATCACATACTTCTTTTGTTCCGATTGTGAAACCACCAAGTGAGGCAAAGCATGTACCAAGTGAGCCAATACAGACCTCAATTTTTGATCTGTCAATGTTATATAACTCACAAACTCCACGACCAGTCTTTCCTAATGAACCAAATGAGTGTGTTTCATCAATCAAAATACGTAAACATAATTCTTCACGGAGGGCAATAAGTGCAGGTAAATCAACAATTGTACCATCATTGGCAAATAAACCTTCAGTAGCAACCCAACGATTAACCTTGCTCCACCTTGCAAATGTCTTGCGATTCTCGATAACTTTGTTCCTAAGATCACCCATATCGTTATGCTTATATAATACTACCTTTGAACGTGTTAATTCAGCACCAAGTTGAACAGCAAACCATGATCCTTCATCAACAAATAAAATATCAGTGTTCCTAATGAAGGCTTGAATGAGGGATGTAGTTGTGGCAAAAGGATAGCAATAGTTAACACTGTCTTCACAGCTAGTCCATTGAGCAATAGCCTTTTCTAAATCAAGATGTGCGTCCATTGTTCCATAAAACTGCCTTGGACCGCATGCACCAACAGCGTAATGGTCAATTGCCTTTTGGGCGGCTTCAGTAATTTCAGGGTTCATGTTCAAGCCAAAATAGTTGGGTGTAGCAAAGTTCAAAGCCTTAACATCATCAACAACAATTGTATCAGAAGGCCCACTGGAAACAACGTGAGTGTTCAAAATAGATAAATCTGCATCTGCTGGAAGATCATTTGGAACTGGTGGGGCTGGTTTCCAGGCAGCAATTATTGCGTCTTCTTCTTCAACAGTAAGTTCATCTTTAGGATCCTTAATAACCTTTGGTTTTCTTAACAAAAGAATAACAATGAAAACTAGAAGAGCTACCTCAAAAGCAAGATGAGATGGTGATTGACTCCAAATACCGGATACCCAATACTCTAGTGATGACACGACCATTTTTTGAGAATCCTGTTAAGAATTGAATTATTACGGTTTTTCAAAGCTCAAATTACCGAGATTGTTTAGAAAAAAGGCCAAACACTCCGATCAAAATGAACAGAAATTTGTGAGAGAGCCGATGTAAAATGACTCCGAATGGAGTAAGTGTGACAGAAAGGTGGGGGTTAATTTGAACTTGTAATTATTTACAAATGTAAGTTTACGAATGATTGATAAGATTACAATGAAAGTCAAAATAATGTATTTGAATGATCTTGCCTTGTGCTCTAAGGGCGAGCTTGCGGGGCCATTGTATTTGTTTCCTGATTCTGATAGGATTATTCTGACTAAATCCAAGTGCAAAAAGTTTTTTGAGTATTCATTGTGTGATGATCCATCTTCGATTCTTGCTGATGATTGTGATTTGTTTGCCATTTTTGGGCTGGTTCATCGATTTAGCAAAGAATTGAAGCTTGAAGAAGCAAAAGAGTATTTATTGAATAATCTGGTTGGGAAATATTGTTATGATTTGGTTTCTTTTATGGATTTGGATCCTATGAACCATCCAGTTTATAGTTCATTATATAATGATTTATTCAAAAAAAAGATTGATGAGAAATATGTCATTGAAATGATTGTTGAGCATGTTGAAGAGTTTTTTAAGGATTATTTAATGAACAAGGTTTGTTTTTCAATGTTCATAAGAATTCTGATAAATATTGATTGGAAAAATCACGTAATTACTAAGAATACCGGATTAATACTTAATGAGCTGAAGGGATTTTGGGCATTTTTATTGATTCAAGAAATGGATTGGACAACAAGGAAGCTCAAAGATATTAATCTGATTAAAGAGTCTATGGGAGAATGTCCTGAACTGATGAATTATATTATGGAACTGAACAGATTAGAGGTGATTAAGAATGTACTCAAGAAATCTACTTGCAATATTAATGTTCTTCCATTGGATAATCCTGTGAATATTGATGTAGCAAAAACCAATGCTCTAGCATGTAATTTCGAATCATTTTTGTATTGTTATAACCATGAAGCCTCAGATTTATTCTCCGAAGATTTTTGGAAACAAGTTAGTCGAAACTCTATTGAGCATTCAGATGATCGAGTTTTCCGATTCTTATTGCATAATA
>Ga0074193_1000543_pt1 | contig 59969 bp, 61 predicted proteins | sample EPASupsiteHSE605_FD_64523 | JGI IMG/M metagenome (GOLD analysis project Ga0074193, IMG submission 64523) | Bioremediated contaminated groundwater from EPA Superfund site, New Mexico - Sample HSE6-05 | ecosystem: Environmental > Aquatic > Deep subsurface > Groundwater > Contaminated ...
GTTCCCTCCCCCGGACCCCCACCCTCCCCAAAAACTCTTCACGGTTTACGTGGAAAAACGCTGATCCCCGAGGCGCAGAAGCGCTTCCACGCGCATGCGCCGCCGCGCCGCCCGTCCCCTATCTCCATCTGTCCAGGGGGGGCCGGGGGGATTCACGGCTTTGCCGGACGCCGAGCCTTCCGTCACTGCGTTCCCGCGTCCATGCGCCGCCGCGTTGCCCCTCCTTACTCCCACCCTTCCAGGGGGTCCGGGGGGATTCACAGCTTTGGCGGACGCCGAGCCTTCCGTCACCGCATTCCCGCGTCCATTCGTCGCCGCGCCGCCCCTCCTTACTCCCACCCTTCCAGGGGGTCCGGGGGATTCACGGCTTTGGCGGACGCCGAGCCTTCCATCACCGCATTCCCGCGTCCATACGCCGCGGCGTCGCCCCCCTCCCCTACCCCGTTTATCCAGGGGGTCCGGGGGGGATGATCCCCCCCGGCGGGGTTCGGGGCAGCGCCCCGATTCTCTTCTCTTCTCTTCCCTTCCCTTCTCTTCTCTTGCCCGGCTTCCCTCTACGCTACCCCAGCGTTACGACGCCGTAGTTCTTTTTGCCTTTGCGCAGCAGCAGGATATTGCCGCCGAGGAAGTCTTCGGCGGCGAGCGTCCGGTCTTCGGATTCGATGCGGCTGTTATTGAGGTAGACGCCGCCGGCCTTGATGTCTTTGCGGGCCTGAGAGTTGGACGGGCACAGTCCCAGGTCGGCCAGGAGTTTGGGCAGGGGCGGCAGGTCGCCGAGCACGGGGTAGTTGCGGCCGGGCGCGGCTTCCAGGGCGGCGCGCAGGGTGGCGGGGTCCACGGCGTGCAGGTCGCCGCCGCCGAAAAGCGCGTCCGTGACGGCCTCGACCTTGGCCAGTTCCGCCTCGCCGTGGATCATGATGGTGGTTTCGCGGGCCAGGCGTTTCTGGGCGGCGCGCAGGTGCGGCTGCGCGGCGGTCTCTGCGGCCAGGGAGTCAATGGCGTCTTTGTCGAGGTACGTGAAATAGCGCAGAAAATTGATGACGTCGCGGTCGTCGGCATTGATCCAGTACTGGTAGAAGGCATAGGGCGAGGTCAGTTCCGGGTTGAGGAAGATGGCCCCTTTTTCGCTTTTGCCGAATTTCGCGCCCGAGGCGGTGGTGATCAGCGGGAAGGTCAGGGCAAAGGCCTGGGCCCCGGATTTGCGGCGGATCAGCTCCAGGCCGGCGGTGATGTTGCCGAACTGGTCGCCGCCGCCGATCTGGAGCGTGCAGCCGCGCGTGCGGTTCAGGTGTTCGAAATCGAGGGACTGGAGGATCATGTAGCTGAACTCGGTGTAGGAGATGCCGGTCTCCTCGCGCCCGATGCGGGATTTCACGGAGTCCTTGGCCATCATGTAATTGATGGTGAAGTGCTTGCCCGTGTCGCGCAGGAATTCAATGATGGAAATCCGGCTGGTCCAATCCAGGTTGTTGACCGGCGTGACGCGGTCGGCCACGCCCTGGCGCTCGAAAAAGGCCATGGCCTGGGATTTGATCTTTTCGGCCGAGGCCGCGACCACGTCGGCGGTCTTGAGCTGGCGTTCCTTGTCCTTGCCGCTGGGGTCGCCGATCAGTCCCGTGGCTCCGCCGAGCAGGAACAGGGGATTGTGTCCGGCCCGGGCGAACCGGGCCAGGGCCAGCAGCGGCACGAGGTTGCCGATGTGCAGGCTGTCGGCCGTCGGGTCGAAGCCGCAGTAGAGCACGCGGCCGGGGGTTTCGAAATGCTCGCGCAGTTCCGCCGCGTCGGAAGACTGGTGGACGAGGCCGCGCCAGGAAAGTTCATCAAAGATGTTCAAGACGTATCCTTTGGCCGAAAGTGGAATCAGATGTCCTTGGCAGGGATGGCCGGAGACGGGGCAGCGCCGGGGTTGCCGGGAGCGCCGGACTTGCCGCCGCGCAGATGGGGCTTCACGCCGCTGATGCTTTCCAGACGGCGCAGGGTGTCGGGCTGCTTGTCGTACACGTCGACCAGGACGTTGAGGTAGAACTGGCCGTTTTTGATTTCCGTCTCGATGCGGCTCTCGAAGCCGTTTTTGGCCAGCTGGGACTTGAGCGCCTCGGCGTTTTGCGATTTGCTGAACGCCCCGACCTGGTAGGTTTCATGGGGACGCTGCCAGTCATAGACCGTTTCCTCGGCGCAGCCGCCGAGAAAGGCGGTCAGGATCAGGGCCGCCGTCAGGACGAAAAAAGGGCGCATGGCAATCCGCCTAGGGTTTGGCGTCGCCGCGGCGACGCTGCTTGTCGTTGTATTCGATGATCTCGGTGCGGCCGTTCTGTTTTTCCGTCACCAACAGCAGCTTGTCGCCGTCCACATTGATGTTGAGGATGCGCGAGCATTTGTTGACGTCGGGCGCCACGGCGTAGGTCTTGTCCGCGCCCACGGCGATCAGGTCGTAGGTGATGGGGCACTCCGCATTGCCGACGCCGTGGCGGATGAGCACCGCGTCGTAGCCGTCGGACGGATCGCCGACGCTCATGTAGGACTGGGCGGTCAGCGACGCGCCCATGGCCTGATGGATGACGCGTCCGCCGAGCAGGACTGTGGAGGCCGCGCCGTCGCGCACCACTTCCAGGGGACCGCCGACGGTCATATAGATGGCCAGGCGTTCGGGAGCGGCCTGGGCCGTGGAAACGGCCAGGCTGAGGCAGGCGGCGGCCAGGGCCAGGACGGCACGTTTTCGCATCAGGGGTTCCTCCGTATGGGGGCGGCGTCGGCACGCATCAGCCATGCCGCCAGCCCGTGATAGTTACGACCTTGCCCGTGGCCGCGTCAATATCCAGCATGGCGCCCTGCATCTCGGGCGGCGTCCGGGCCACGCAAAACCGGGCCGGCAGCCCGGTGACGAAGCGGCTGACGACCTCCTGCGGGTCCATGCCGAGGGCCGAGGCCACGGGGCCGGTCATGCCGCAGTCGGTGAGGGTGGCGGTGCCTTTGGGCAGGAGCTGGGCGTCGGCGGTCTGGATGTGGGTGTGGGTGCCGAGCACGGCGCTGACCCGGCCGTCCAGATAGTAGGCCATGGCCTTTTTTTCCGAGGTGGCTTCGGCGTGGAAATCCACCAGCCGCACGGGGACGTCCGAGGGGATCTGCCCCAGGATGGCGTCGGCGGCCTGAAAGGGGCAGTCCACCGGGGCCATGAAGGTGCGGCCGAGCAGGTTGACGACGGCATAGGGCGGGGCGTCCGCCGGCCGGTAGACCTGCCAGCCCCGGCCGGGCGCGCCGGCGGGATAATTGGCCGGGCGCAGCAGGCGGTCGGTGGTGCAGAGAAAGGGCTGGATGTCCTTGTGGCGAAAGCTGTGGTTGCCGCCGGTGAGCACGTCGATGCCGGCTTCGAGGAGCTGGCGCGCGGCCTTGGCCGTGATGCCGATGCCGCCGGAGGCGTTTTCGCCGTTGGCCACGACGCGGTCGATGGCGTGGTCGCGGCGGATCTGGCGCAGGCGTTCGAAGATGATCGAGCGTCCCGGCCGACCGAAGATGTCGCCGAGAAAAAGCATGCGCATGATGGCCCTGGCTCCTGGATTGCCTGTTGTTGGATGGTGCCGGCCGGGGCCGGCGCGGGAAAGCGGACGGGGCGTTGCGGCATCGTCAGGCCGGACATCGGGCGGGCGGCGGGCAGCCGGACGCGAAAGGCCTTGTGCACGCTTTCGGCGGCGGCGTTCCCGGACACGCCGGGCGCGGCGTCATGGCCGGGGCCTGTCCATGGCCCTGCCGCGGCCGGGACCGGGCGTCCCGCGCCATGCCGGGGCCGGCGTCGCCCCTGCCCGGACCGCCGGGCAGGGGCGCGTCCTCCCTGGCGCTTATTTGGCGTAGGCCACGGCCCGCTTCTCGCGGATGACCGTGACGCGGATCTGGCCGGGATAGGTCAGGTTGTCCTCGATGCGCTTGGAGATGTCCTTGCACAGCAGAAACGTCTTGTCGTCGTCCACGTTGTCGGAATCGACCACCACCCGGATCTCGCGGCCGGCCTGGATGGCGTAGGCCTTGGCCACGCCGTCGAAGTCCATGGCCAGATTTTCCAGTTCCTCAAGGCGCTTGACGTAGCTTTCGAGCAGCTCCTTGCGGGCTCCGGGCCGGGCTCCGGACAGGCTGTCGGCAGCCTGGACCAGGGTGGCCAGCACGGACTTGGGCGGCACGTCCTCGTGGTGGGCCTGGATGGCGTGAAGGATGTCGGCCGGCTCGCCGAACTTCTTGGCCAGATCGCCGCCGATCAGCGCGTGGGGGCCTTCGATCTCGTGGTCCACGGCCTTGCCGATGTCGTGGAGCAGACCGGCCCGCTTGGCCCGCTTGACGTCCAGGCCCAGTTCGGCGGCCATGATGCCGGCCAGGGTGGCCACTTCGAGGGAGTGTTGCAGGACGTTTTGCGAATAGCTGGTGCGGTACTGGAGCTGGCCGAGCAGCCGGACGAGTTCGGGGTGGATGCCGTGGACGCCGGAGTCGAAAGTGGCCTGCTCGCCGATCTCGCGGATCTTGACGTCAAGTTCCTGCTCGCACTTCTTGACGATGTCCTCGATGCGGGCGGGATGGATGCGGCCGTCGGTGATGAGGCGCTCCAGGGCCATTTTGGCGATCTGGCGCTTGAGCGGCGAAAAGGCCGACAGAATAACGGTCTCGGGGGTGTCGTCGATGATGAGGTCCACGCCGGTGGCGGCTTCCAGGGCGCGGATGTTGCGGCCTTCGCGGCCGATGATGCGGCCCTTCATCTCTTCGGAGGGCAGGGTCACGGCGGTGACGGTCTGCTCGGCCACGAAATCGCCGGCATAGCGCTGGATGGCCAGGGCCAGGATCTTCTTGCCGCTTTTGTCGGCCGTTTCCCGGGCTTCCATCTCGATCTGGCGGATCATGCGGGCGGCCTCGTGGCGCGTCTTGGACTCGGTTTCGTCCATGATGCGCTTTTTGGCCTCCTCCGTGGTCAATCCGGAGATTTCCTGGAGCCGCTTTTCGTGCTCGTGGGCCAGCTCGGCCAGATGCCCGTCCTTTTCGTCCAGCTCGCGTTCCTTGGCGGTCAGCCGTTTTTCCACGGCGAGCATCTCGGATTCCTTCTGGACGATCTGCTCCTGCTTTTCCTCCAGGCGCTCACGGCGCTTGAGGACCTGCTCTTCCTTTTCCTCCACCAAGGCGATCTTGTCGCGGTACTCTTTCTCCAGTTCCTGCTTTTGCCGGAACAGCTCGTCCTGGGCAGCCAGCACGACTTCCTTTTTATGGGCCGAGGCTTCCTTGCGGGCCTCGTCGAGGATGCGTTCGGCCAGGGTCCTGGCCTCGTTGAGGGTCTTTTGCGAGATCCACTTGTCGAGGAAGTAGCCGGCCGGCAATCCCAGCCCCATGCCCACAATCCCCATGAATATGGTCGAAAATTCCATGGTTTCTCCCGAAGCGGGGAGGGAATGGGCCAACGCCCATGGGCAAAGGATCGGATTTATCGAGCAATCCGTGGGGTGCCGGGGCCGAGCCGCGAAAGGGGGTGGCGCGAGTCCAGGGGCAGCGCCCGGCAATGGAGCCGGAGAAGACTTTCCCTGCTATATATAAAGGCCCCAGAGAGCCGTGTCGTTAATTCTTTTGAACCTTGGCAACCAAGGTGGACGCCCCTGTTTGACCTTCAGGCCACCCGGACCGAGCCGGGCACGCACACCGGCCACGCGACGCGGCATCCTATTTTTGAGTATCGGCTCAAAAATAAATCAACGATCACGCACACCCCAGGGAACTTTTTCGGGCGCCGCCGTCTTGGCGGCGCCAATCAATCTATCTTGGTCAGCAGTTTTCCGACCCGCTCGTGCAGGTCGTCCATCTGCTGGGTCGAGACAAGCATATCGTCAGCCAAACCCATGGCGACAAAGGCCAGCAATTTCTCCTTGCCGAGATTTTTCCCGCCCGCCTGCAGCATGTTGTATCGTTGCTCCACCAATTCCTTGGCAGAGTTGACGCGCTCCGGTCCCGCGTCCGTCTTAAACGACAGCTCTAGGCCCAATATGGACAAGTTATAGCTGGGCATCGACTAACCGGAGTCGCCTGTCGGCAGCGCGGCGCCGCCCAGGAGATTATTCTCCAAGCTCCTCCTGAAGCTTTTCCAGGAGTCCGTCGATCCGCAGGGCCACGAGTTCCTTGTCATCGGCATGCCTGGCCAGATCGGCGCGAAGCGTGGCGTTTTCTTCTTCCAGGGCCTTTTTGCGAGCCAAAAGCTGCTCAACGCGTTGTTCCAGTGTGTCGATAATGTCCATGGCCAAGTCCTAGCGCCGTTTGCCCGAAAATGCAAGCAGCCGCTTCATTTTCGCGGCTTGATCACCTGCCGGCCGCGCCCGAGGGCCAAGGCGTTGTCCGGCACATCGGAAGTAATCACGGAACCGGCCCCGACAAGGGCCCCGGCCCCGATGGCCACCGGCGCGACCAGGGCGCTGTTGGAGCCGATAAAGGCCCCCTCGCCGATGACGGTCCGGTGTTTGTGGGTTCCGTCATAATTGCAGGTGATGGCGCCGGCCCCGATATTGGCCCCGGCCCCCACCTCGGCGTCGCCGAGGTAGGCCAGATGCCCGGCCTTGGCCCCGGGTCCGAGCCGGGATTTCTTCATCTCCACGAAATTGCCGACCCGGGCCCCCGCCTCCAGGACCGATTTGGGGCGCAGCCGGGCATAGGGGCCGACCTGGCACCCGGTTGACACCCGGGCGTCCTCGATGTGGCAAAACGGATGGATTGTCGCCTGATCGTCGATGACGGCGTCCACGAGCACGCAGTGGGAGGCGACGATCGCGCCGGAGCCGATGGTCGTCGTTCCGTAAAGTTCCACCGGGCCGCACAGCTCCGCGCCCGGGGCGATGGCCGCCTGGGGCCCGATACGGGCGGCGGCGGCGGCCCGGATGACCACGCCGGCCTCCAGGTGGGCGTCGACGATGCGGCGGCGCAGGATCTCCTCGGCCGCCACCAGTTCCCGGGGGCTGTTGATGCCGAGGTAGGCCTCGTCATGGCCCCGGTTGACGGCCGCCACGGCCAGCCCGGCCGCGCCGGCCAGCCCGACCAGATCGGTAATGTAATATTCGCCGCTTTTGTTGTCGTTATCAAGCGTGCCCAGAAGCGGGGCCACGCTTTCCAGGCGCAGACAGTAGACCCCGGCATTGATCTCGCCCGTGGGCGCGCCGTCCCGGGCCGGATCGAAATCCTTGGCCTCGACGATGCGCACGCCGCCGCCCTGGCGCACCACCCGGCCGTAGGCCCCGGGGGCGGGCAGCTCGATGCTGACAAAGGCCACATCGGCCCTGGCCGCCAGGGCGGCCTCGACAAACCGCCCCAGGCTGTCGGCCGTGACCAGGGGGGCGTCGCCGTTGACCACCAGGACGTGGCTGTACCCGGCCCCGAGCAGACGCGGCAGGGCCACCGACAGGGCGTGCCCGGTGCCGAGTTGCTCGGCCTGGAGCACGAACCGGCCGGCCAGCTCCGGGAAAGCGGCCTCGACCAGTTCGGCCCGGTGCCCGACCACGGTCAGCACCCGGTCGGCGCAAAGGGCCGAGACCGCCCGGTGGACATACCAGGCCATGGGCAGGCCAAGCAGGGTCCGCAACACCTTGGGGGCGTCGCTTTTCATGCGCGTGCCCTTCCCTGCCGCCAGAATCAATGCGCCAATGCGCTCCTGCATGCGTCGTCTCCCGAAAGTGCATAAGGCCGGCGGCCACGCCGCCAGACCTGCCTTGAAGCCGGCGTACCGGCGATACGGTTCATAGTCCCGGAGCAATCCCTTCCCTGGGGCCTGTTCACAAGAGCGCCTCCGGCGGCCGGGAGGGGATCATCCCCTCCCGGACCCTCCCGGACGGAAAGGCAAGGCAAGGGCCGGAGCGGCTTCCTGCGTCCGGCTGCAACCGCGCCGCCCCCCTTTACCCCGTTTATCCAGGGGGGTCCGGGGGCGTTCACGGAACAGCCACTCTGAATCTTCCCAGCGGCTTCCTGCGTCCGGCTGCAACCGCGCCGCTCCCCTTTAACCCCGTTTATCCAGGGGGTCCGGGGGGAATGATTCCCCCCGGCCGCCGGAGGCCTCCTTTCCCCTCGTTCCCCTAGCGCATGCCGCCGCCCCGGGCCTCCTCGTAGAGCCGGATGCGCATGAGGGCGCGCTGCATGGCCGCCTTGGCCCGGGCGTAATCGACCCGCTCCTGGCGCTGGGCCTCCAGCCGGGCGGCGGCGCGCTCCCGGGCCCGCCGGGCCCGGTCCACGTCGATTTCCTCGGGCAGCTCGGCCACCTCGGCCAGCACCAGGACCTTGTTCGGCCCGACATCGGCAAACCCGCCGCCGACATAGACGTAATTGCGCCGGCCCGCCTCCCGGTACGACAGCGAGCCTACCAGCATCGACGACAAAAAAGGAATGTGCTGCGGCAGCACGGTGAATTCGCCGGCCACCCCGGGGAGGGTGACGGAGTCGACATCCCGGTGCAGCACCAACCGGTCCGGCGTCACGATTTCAAGCAACAGCGTCCTGGCCATGGCGTCCCTCCCGTCCTGGCGATGCGGCCCGCCGGCCGCGTCGCGCCCAGTGGCCGGAAGCCGGCCCGAAGCATGTCCCCCTGCCGCAAGGCCGCCCGCAGGCAGCCGCCTTCCACGTATCAAAAAGTCCGGCAATACAAAAGCCGGCCCCCGGCATCCCTAAAAAAAACGGGCGGCCCCCGAGGGGGCCGCCCGATGCTGGCGTTTGGGCAGCGACGGCTCTAGCGGCCGGCGGACTCGCGCACCCGCAGGCGGTACAGGGACCGCTGCATGGCGGCGGTGGCCCGGGCGTAGTCGATCTTCTCGCGCTCGCGTTCCAGGCGCTGCTTGGCCCGCTCCTGGGCCTTGCGCGCCCGCTCCGTGTCAATGTCTTCCGGTCGCTCGGCCACTTCCGCGAGGATGGTGACCTTGTTTCCCGACACTTCGGCGAACCCGCCGGAGACGAAGACGTAGTTCGCCTTGCCGCCGGTCTTGTACATCAGGCTGCCGATGCCAAGGGCGGACAGGAACGGGATGTGGTTGGCCATGACGCCGAATTCGCCGAGTAAGCCCGGCGCGCCCACGTAATCCACGTCCTGCGACAAGACGAGCTTGTCCGGGGTGACGATTTCAAGCAGGAGTTGCGCCATGACGCCTACCCCTTCTTGGCGTTTTCAACGGCCTCGTTGATATCGCCGACCATGTAGAAGGCGCCTTCGGGGATGTCGTCGTGCTTGCCTTCGATGATTTCCTTGAAGCCCTTGATGGTGTCCTCGAGCTTCACGTAGCGGCCTTCCTTGCCGGTGAACTGGGCGGCAACGAAGAAGGGCTGCGACAGGAAGCGCTGGATCTTGCGGGCGCGGGCCACGGTGAGCTTGTCTTCGTCAGACAGCTCGTCCATGCCGAGAATCGCGATGATGTCCTGCAAGTCCTTGTATTTCTGAAGGCTCATCTGGACTTCGCGGGCCGTGGCGTAGTGGTCGCCGCCAAGGACCAGGGGGTCCAGAATGCGCGAGGTGGAATCCAGCGGATCGACCGCGGGATAGATGCCGAGCTCGGCGATCTGGCGCGAAAGGACCATCGTTCCGTCCAGGTGGGAGAACGTGGTGGCCGGCGCGGGGTCGGTCAAGTCATCGGCGGGCACGTAAACGGCCTGGACCGAGGTGATGGACCCCTTGTTGGTCGAGGTGATGCGTTCCTGCAGGGCGCCGAGATCGGTGGCCAGGGTCGGCTGATAGCCGACCGCGGAAGGCATGCGGCCAAGAAGGGCCGACACTTCGGAACCGGCCTGGGTGAACCGGAAGATGTTGTCGATGAACAGAAGCACGTTCTGTCCTTCCTCGTCGCGGAAGTACTCGGCGCAGGTCAGAGCGGTCAGGGCCACGCGGGCGCGGGCTCCGGGAGGCTCGTTCATCTGGCCGTAGACAAGTGAGGCCTTGCCCAGAATGTCGGCCTCTTTGAACTCGTTGTACAGATCGTTGCCTTCACGGGTGCGCTCGCCGACGCCGGCGAAGACCGAAAGGCCGCCGTGGTGCTTGGCGATGTTGTTGATCAGTTCCATCAGCACGACCGTCTTGCCGACGCCGGCGCCGCCGAACAGGCCCATCTTGCCGCCCTTGGGGAAGGGGATCAGCAGGTCGATGACCTTGATGCCGGTTTCGAGCAGTTCGATGCTGGTGGACTGGTCCACGAAGGCCGGGGCCGAACGGTGGATCGGCCACATGGCGGCCGCGTCGACCGGACCCATCTCGTCCACGGGGCGGCCCACGACGTTCAGGATGCGGCCAAGGGCGGCCTTGCCGACCGGGACGCGGATGGGCGCGCCGGTGTCCGTGGCGGGCATGCCGCGCACGAGACCGTCGGTGGAGTCCATGGCGATGCAGCGCACCACGTTGTCGCCCAGGTGCTGGGCGACTTCGACCACCAGGTCTTCAGCGTATTCATTGTTGGTGTTTTTGATTTCGAGAGCATTCAAAATGCTCGGCAGTTTGCCTTCAGGAAATTCGACGTCGAGAACGGCGCCGATGACCTGAACGATTTTTCCGACATTTCCGCTTGTCGCGCTCATTGTATGGTGCCCCCTTGGTTATCCCTTGAGTGCTTCGGAACCGCCGACGATGTCCATCAGTTCCTTGGTAATGGCCGTCTGCCGGGCCTTGTTGTAGACCAGGGTCAGCGAGCTGACGAGGTCGTCGCAGTTCCTGGTGGCGTTGTCCATGGACCGCATGCGGGCGGCGTGCTCGCTGGCCGAGGTGTCAAGCAGCCCGCGGTAGATCTGGACATTGATGAACCGGGGCAAAAGCTCGGCAAGCAAGCCCTCCACCGACGGTTCATAGATGTACTCGGCCTTGGGCCCGGCAACTTCCTTGACCTCGCCGGCAGCGGCGGGGGACAGGGGCAGCACGGGCAGCAGGGTGGCTTCCTGGCGGGCAAGGCTGATGAACTTGCCAAACGCCATGGTCACTTCGTCATAGACGCCGCCGACGAAGCCGCCGATGACCTCGGCACCGATGCGCGAGGCCAGGGTGAAGTCGAAGGCGCCCATCTCGTTGACATAGGCGGCCACGATCTCGAAGTCCGACCGGCGGAAGGTGTCGCGCGCCTTGCGGCCCACGCACAGGATCTTGACGGTCTTGCCTTCGGCGGCCTTGGCCTTGGCGACCTTGAGGGCCGCCTGGCTGATGTTGTTGTTAAACGCGCCGCAAAGGCCCCGGTCCGAGGTGATGACGACCAAAAGGACCGTCTTGACCTCTTCACGGGCCTCCAGAAGCGGATGGACCGAGGAATCGGCCCCTTTGGCCAGTTCGCCGAGCATCTCGTAGAACTTGTCGGCGTAGGGGCGGAACCGCTCGATGCGCGCCTGGGCGTGGCGCAGTTTGGCCGAGGCCACCATGTTCATGGCCTTGGTGATCTGCTTGGTCTTTTTGACCGCAGTGATCTTGTTCTTAACGTCTTTGAGCGCAGGCATGGCTCCCCCTTTAGGCCTGTCGTAGCGTTGCGCGACAACCGCGGCCGGCGGCTTTCAAGCCGAATCCGGCCCGGTCGTCTTGCTGCAAAAACATGGTCATGTTTTGGAGCGAACGCGCCGCTAGGCCTTGAAGCCCTTCTTGAACTCTTCGATGGCCGCGCCGAGCTTCTGCATCAGCGCTTCGTCGAGGGCCGCCTTATCCCGGATTTCGGCCAGGATGTCGCTCTTGGCGTTGTGGAAGTACTCCTGGAGGCCTTCCTCGAACTTGCGCACGGCCTCGACCGGCACGTCGTCCATGAAGCCGCGGGTGCCGGCGTACAGGGAAATGACCTGCTCTTCGACGGCCAGGGGCTTGTACTGGGGCTGCTTGAGCAGTTCCACCATGCGCATGCCGCGATTGAGCTTGAGCTGGGTGCCCTTGTCCAGGTCGGAACCGAACTGGGCGAAGGCGGCCAGTTCGCGGTACTGGGCGAGGTCGAGGCGCAGCGTGCCGGCGACCTGCTTCATGGCCTTGACCTGGGCGGCGCCGCCGACGCGGGAGACCGACAGGCCGACGTTGATGGCCGGACGCACGCCGGCGTTGAACAGGTTCGGCTCCAGGTAGACCTGGCCGTCGGTGATGGAGATGACGTTGGTCGGGATGTAGGCCGACACGTCGCCCGCCTGGGTCTCGATGATGGGCAGGGCGGTCAGCGAACCGGCGCCCAGCTTGTCGGACAGCTTGGCGGCGCGCTCCAGCAGACGGGAGTGGAGGTAGAAAACGTCGCCGGGGAAAGCCTCGCGTCCGGGAGGACGACGCAGCAGCAGGGACATCTGGCGGTAGCTGACGGCCTGCTTGGAAAGATCGTCGTAAATGATCAGGGCGTGGCGGCCGTTGTCGCGGTGGAACTCGGCCATGGTGCAACCCGAGTAGGCTGCGATGAACTGGAGGGAGGCCGGTTCGGAGGCGGTGGCCGAAATGATGGTGGTGTATTCCATGGCCCCGTAGCGGCGAAGCGTCTCGGCCACCAGGGCGACCGTGGACTTCTTCTGGCCGATGGCCACGTAGAAGCAGTACACGCCCTGTCCCTTCTGGGCCAGGATGGCGTCGAGGCACACGGCCGTCTTGCCGGTCTGGCGGTCGCCGATGATCAGCTCGCGCTGGCCGCGGCCGATGGGGGTCATGGCGTCGATGGCCTTGAGGCCCGTGTACATCGGCTGGTGGACCGACTTCCGGGCGATGATGCCGGGAGCCTTGATCTCGACGTTCCGGGTCTCCTTGGCCTCGATAGGGCCAAGGCCGTCGATGGGGTTGCCCAGGGGGTCGATGACGCGGCCGGCGACGGCGTCGCCGACGGGCACCGAGAAGATCTTGCCGGTGCGTTTGACCGGGTCGCCTTCCTTGATGTGGGTGTCTTCACCGAGAAGGGCCACACCGACGTTGTCCTCTTCCAGGTTGAGCACCAGACCCATGACGCCGCCGGGGAATTCCAGAAGCTCCATGGCCATGGCGTTCTGGACGCCATAGACGCGGGCAATCTGGTCGCCGACCGACAGCACCGTACCGGTCTCGCTCATTTCGACGCGGGACTCGTAGTTCTGGATCTGCGATTCGATGATCTGGCTGATCTCTTCCGCTTTGATTTGCATGGCCCTACTCACCCCTCTTGATTTGTTCTTTCAGTATGTCCAGCTGGGCGCGAAGGCTCGCGTCCAACACCTTGTCGCCGACTTTGAGGAGCACGCCTCCGAGGATGGAGGAATCGACGGCGAAGGACAGCACCAGCTTTTTGCCGGATTGCTTTTCAAGCTTGGTCTTGATCTGGTCCTGGCGGACGTCGGAGAGCGTGTACGCGGTGACGAGCTGTCCACGCATAACGCCTTCGGCCTCGTCCAAAAGGGTCCGGTAGTAGGCGGACACTTCAAGGACCGAGGACAGACGTTCCTTGTCGGCCAGAAGCGACAGGAAGTTGGCTACCACGGGCTTAAGGGAGAGCTTGCCGACCACTCCCGCCAGCACCGCCTTCTTCATTTCGGCGGCGATGATGGGGTTGGCGAACACCTTAAGCAGATCAGGGGACGCCTCGAGGACCGAGGCAAACGCCTCAAGATCCTTCCCGTAATCCGCCGGGGCCTTCTTGCCGGCCTTTTTGGCCAGCGCGAAGAGCGCCTTGGCGTAACGGCGCGCGACGATGTTGCCGGTCAATTGAACACCACCTTTGTTAAGTATTCATCCACAAGCTTTTCCTGGTCCTTGGCAGTCAGCTTCTTTTCCAGCGAAGCCTTGGCGGCGGCGACCACCTGCTCGGCCAGCTCGGCGCGCAGCTGCTGCATGGCCACCCGGGACTCGGCCTCGGCGGCGGCGGCGGCCTGCTCGCGGATCTGAACGGCCTTGACCTCGGCGGCGGCGACGATGGAGTCGCGCAGGGCCTCGCCCTGACGGCGGTACTCCTGCTCGATTTTCGCCTTCTCCTCGGACAGGTTGCCGATGGAGGCCTCGATCTCGGCCAGGCGCTTGGCGGCATCGGCCTTGCGGCTGTCGAGGTCGGCCAGCTGGTTCTCGATCTGGGCGCCACGGCCGCGGAAGAAGCCCACAATCTTCTTGCCCGCGAGCTTGGCGATCACGCCGAAGACCAGCACAAAGTTGACCACGCGAAACAGGAAGTCCTTCCAGTTAAGCCCGTGCTGCGCCGCTTCCGCGCCGCCGGCGTCGCCCGACGCGCAGGCCAGGCCGGCCACGCCGAGAACCAGGGCGGCGGTGGCGATGAGGTGGAGCCTTTTCAATTGAACCCTCCCTTTCCTTGAGAAATCCACGAAACCCCCCGGCCTAGGCCGCGAGCACCTTGGACACGGCCTTGGAAGCCAACCCCGACACCTGGGCCTTCAGGGCCTTTTGGGCCGCCTGGGACTGGGCGGCGATCTCCGCCCGGGCAGCCTGCACTTTCGACGCGGCCTCGGAGGCGGCGGCTTCGAGCACCGCCTTTTCCTTGGCCAGACCCTCGGCCTTCATTTCCATACGCCCCGCCGTGGCTTGCTGCCGCGCCTGGTCAAGAGCCTGCTCGTAGCCCTTGAGCTTGCCGTCGGCAGAGGTGGTGAAGGACTCGATGCCCTCCACCTGGGAGGCGATGAATTCAGCCCGCTTTTTGAGCATGCGGCGGATCGGCCCGATGAGGATGACGTTGAGCAGGATGAGGATGAGGACAAAATTGACGAGTTGGACGAAAAACGTGGCGTTTAAGTCAATCATCGGCGCCCTCCGGGAGGTTGTGAAAATTTTTGCAAAGTCAGCAAGCGGCTGTAGCGAATTTGGGCCGGCCTGTCCAGCCCTTTTTGTCAAAAAGCGGACTGGACGCCGGCCGACGAAGCCGCCCGGGGCCTGACGATCCGGGCATCGGCCGTCACCTGGCGGCAGCTCCGGCCGTCAGGGCCGCCGGGGCCCGGGACGCCGCCTCCGGGCCGCCCATGGACACCTCGCCGTCGATACGCCCGCCCTCGTCCACGATCAGGGCCGGGGTGCGCACCGAGCCCGTCACGACGCCCCGGCAGTGGATCGTCACCGACGCCTCGGCCGCCACCTCGGCCGCCACATGGCCGCCGCACACCAGCCGGCCCACGGCGACGCGGCCGGTGATCCGGGCGTTTTCGCCCACGACCAAAGTGCCCGAGGAGGCGATCTCCCCCTCGAACGTCCCATCGATACGCACCACGCCGGCAAAGGTCAGCCGGCCCGTAAACGACGTGCCGGCTCCCAGAAAGGCGTTGATGTCATGCTTGCCCACGAAACCCTCCGACCGCCGGCGCGTGAAACCGCCTTGGGGCACAGGGCTCCGTCCTGTCAGCCCTTCTTGAACAAGAAGCGCCGCATGGAGACGTTGAGCACGATGCCCACGAGGGTGAAGTTCACGATGGTGGCGCTCCCCCCATAGCTGATAAACGGCAGGGGGATGCCAACGACCGGCATGATGCCGAGCACCATACCCATGTTGATGAGGATTTGCCAGAAGAAATAGAAGAATACGCCCGCCGCCAGATAGCTGCCGAAGCGGTCCTTGGCGTGCCGGGCCACGCTGTAAAACTGCAACAGAAACAGGCAGAAAAGGGCCAGCAGGAAGATGCCGCCCATAAAGCCCCACTCCTCGGCGAAAACCGCCAGGGCGAAGTCCGTGTGTTTCTCCGGCAGATAGCGCAACTGGCTCTGGGTGCCCTCCAGAAAGCCCTTGCCCCACATCTGGCCCGATCCGATGGCGATCTGGGACTGGATGATGTGGTAGCCCGCCCCGAGCGGATCGCGCTGGGGATCAAAGAGCGTCAGGATGCGCCCCTTCTGGTAGGGCTTGAGGAAAAACCAGCCGCACGGGACAAGGATGGGCCCGGCCACGGCCAGGGTTTTGAACACCGGCCCGGCCAAGCCCCGGTAGAGGATCAGGCCGCACACGAGCAGCAGCACGTTGAGCCCGGTGCCGAGGTCGGGCTCGACGATGATGAGCAGGGCCACGGGCAGCGACACGGCCAGAATGCCGGCCAGATCGAGCCAGCCCATCCGCTCCGAACGCTTGGACAGGATCTTGGCCGCCAAAAGCAGCATGGCGATCTTGGCGACCTCGCTTGGCTGGAACGAATAGCCGCCGATGGGCAACCAGCGTTTGGCCCCGGACACGGTCTTGCCGAAAACGAGCACCAGGACCAGCAGGACGGCCATGGCGATCAACAACGGCCAGGCGATGGTCCCCAGATGCTTGTAGTCGAAGATCACCATGGCCAGCATGCAGAACAGTCCGCCCAGACCCCAGATGAGCTGCTTGTTGTAAAACGGCTGCAGGGACAGTTCGTCGCCCATGCGAAAGCCGCTGGCCGAATACAGGTTGAGGACCCCGACGCCGAAAAGCAGGGCGGCCAGGCCCAGAAGCGGCCAGTTGATGCACAGGATCAGACGTCTGTCGAAGGGCATGGGGAAATGTTCCTCGTATGGCGGGGCGCGCCCCCGGCTTAATCGCCGACGTCGCCGGCCTCCACGGCCGGTTCCGGGGCGACGGGCGCAGCCGGGCCGGCGGCTCTGGCGGGACGGGCGGGCGCCGGACCAAACAACTGCTCGTAGACCTTGCGTACGATGGGGCCGGCGATCTCGCCGCCGTGGCCGCCGTGCTCGACCAGGCAGACCACCACGTAGACCTTGCCGTCCTTGCGGCCCCAACTGGCCAGCCAGGCGTGGTCGCGCTGCTCGTAGGGCATCTGGTGGGTCTTGCGGCGCACGTCGGCGTTGATGAGCTTGACCACCTGGGCGGTGCCGGTCTTGGCCCCCATGGTCGCGTCGGAACGCAACAACGATCTGCCCGTGCCATGCTCCACCGTGGACACCATGGCGTCCAGAATGAACTGGCGGTCGACGTCCTTGAGCGGCAACGCGGCGTCCACCCGGGGGGCCTCGGTCTCCACCAGTTCGGGTTTCATCAGTTTGCCGCCGTTGACCAGGGCCGACAGATAGCGGGCCACCTGCAGCGGCGAGGTCAGGACGTAGCCCTGGCCGATGGAGGCGATGACCGTCTCGCCCTTGGACCAGGCCGCGCCGAAACGCTTGCGCTTCCACTCCTTGGACGGAATGAGCCCGGCCTTCTCGTGGGGCAGATCAATGCCGGTGCGCGCCCCGAAACCGCTGGCCGTGGCGTATTCGTGCAGCCGGTCGATGCCCATCCGGTCGCCAAGCTTGTAAAAATAGATGTCGCAGGAGTGCACCAGCGCCCCGCGCAGATCAAGGCTGCCGTGGCCGCCCTTCTTCCAGTCGTGGAAGTCCCGGTTGCCCACCCGGTACACGCCCGGGCAGCCCACCACGTCGCCGGGCCTGACGAATCCCTCGGTCAGCCCGGCAGCGGCCATCAGCAGCTTGAAGACCGATCCCGGCGGATACACGCCCTGGGTGACCCGGTTCTGGATCGGGTGGCGGGGATTGTCGCGCAGCTCCCGCCATTTGTCGGCCGGAACCCCCAGAACGAACAGGTTGTTGTCAAAGCTCGGCTGGCTGACCATGGCCAGCAGCTTGCCCGTGTCCGGCTCCATGACCACGATGGCCCCGGCCTGCCCGTCCAGAAGTCGGGCGCACTCGCGCTGCAAATCGGCGTCAATGGAGAGGGCAATGTCCGTGCCGGCCTGGGGCGGCTCCAGGATATGCTCGTTGTGCTGGCGGCCGAAGGCGTCCACTTCCACCTGCTTGCGGCCCTTGGCCCCGCGCAGGGTGGACTCCAGGGTGTATTCCAACCCCTGCTTGCCCACGGAATCGCCCAGGGACAACTCCGGATTCTTCTCCAGCTCGTCCTCGTTGGCCTCGGCCACGTAGCCCAGCACATGGGACATGAGCTCGCCCGTGGGATAGTAACGCTTCTGGCGGATGACGATGTCCAGGCCCGGATAGAGCATGGCGTTGGCCTCGATGCGGGCCAGGGCCTCGTAGGACAGGTCGGTGATCAGCGTCAGGGGTTCGAAGGGCTTGACCCGCTTCTTGCCGCGCTTGAACGTCTCGGCCAGGACGCCCTTGTCCACGCCCGTCCACTCCGACACCTTGGCCAGGGTGGCGTCCACGTCGTCGCAATCCTCGCGCACAAGCCCGAGGGCAAAGGAGGGTTCGCTCAGCGCCAGGGGCACGCCGTGCCTGTCGACAATGCGGCCCCGGGCCGAATTGATCAGGACCTGGCGCAACTGGTTGTCCCGGGCCATGTCGGCGAACTTCGCGCCCTTGTGCACCTGCAGGTACCACAGGCGCAGGGTGAACAGGCAAAACAGGCCGAGCACCAGGGCCTGGAGCAGGATCAGCCCGGAACGGGGGGCGTGTTGCTGGGGGGATTCGCTTTCAAGCCGCATGGCCATTGTCCGGCAGATGGTGGTGGATCAGGTAGAGCAGCCCCCATTCGACAGGGAATATCAGGGCCTGCAAGGCGCTTTCCATGGTCAGCCGTTCCAGCGGGACCGTCCAGTCCTGAAGCAGGGCCATGACGTTTATCAGCAGAAAATGCATGGAGCCAAGGCAGACCCCGAGAATGAACATGAACAGGAAATTGCGGGCCTCGAACAGCCAGTGCCCGAAGAAGTACAGGCCGGCCAGCGTGCCGTACCACAGCAGGCCGGCCCCGAAGGCCAGACTGCCCGTGCCTTCCTGGATGAACAGCCAGATCAGGCCCAGCCAGACCGGCACGGTCCACTTCTCTTCCTGCATGGCCAGGATAAGTCCCGGGGCCAGGAAGTCCACCCCCGGGATGACGTTTTGCAGCCAGACGCCCCCGGCAGTGAAAAAGAACCAGAAGGCGATGTTCCCGGGTCTCATTGGCCCTCGGGCCGGGCGGGTTTCCGGCGTTTTTTGGCGTCGGTCCCGTCGGCCGGCGCGGCAGGCTCGCGTTTGCGGGCGGCGTCGCCGGGCTGGACGGCATGGGGCGCGGCCGGCGGCGGCCCGGTCTGGACGGCCGGGGCCTGGGGCTGTCCCGACGCGGCCGGGGCCGGCGTCGCGACCGGCGCGCCGCCCTGGTTGGGAGCGGGGGGAATGGCGGCGGCGGTTTTGGGCTGGCGGCCCGGCTTGGCCACGGCAGCCGGCGGCACGACGGCCGGGGCGGCCGGCTGGCCGGGCAGCCCCGGCGCGGCAGGCGCGGCGGCGGCCGGAGCGGCCGGCTGGGCCGCAGCGGCCTTGAACAGCAGGGCCACTTCCTCAAGGGTCAGGGGGGCGAACATCGGCGCGGCATGGATGAGCTGGAAAAGCGACGCCCCGGAACGGCCGACCCCGGTCACCCGGGCCACGGGCAGGCCCTTGGGAAAAATTTCCTCCAGCCCCGAGGTGACGAGCACCTCCCCCTCCTCCATCGGCGCGTCCTGGGGCACGTACTGGAGCACCAGCTCCCGGGTCGGGCCCTCGCCCTTGAGAATGCCCTGGGTGCGGTTTTTCTGGGACACCACGGGAATGCGGCTGTTGGGATCGGTGACCAGCAGGATGGTGGCGGCCGTGGGCGAAATGCGCAGCACCCGGCCGACCACGCCGTCGGGCGAGACGACCGGCGTGTTGACGGTCACGCCGTAGGCGCTGCCCTTGTCGATGAGAAAGGTTTCCAGGGCGGCGTTGGGCCCCAGGCGGTGGGATATGATCCGAGCCCCCTGCCGCGTCCACTCCCCGGGCGGGGTCATGGACAGCAGCCGGCGCAGGCGCTCCACCTCCGAGGCATTCTCCCGAAGCCCGGACAGCTCTTCTTTCGCGGCGGTCAGTTCCCGAAGCAGTTGGTCGTTCTGCTGCCGGATGCCCACGAAATACAGATAGCGGTTCCAAAACGACGAGACCTGATCGCTGACCAGTTTCCCCGGGGCAAGCACCCACCTGGCGAATTCCAGTCCGGTATGGCTGGCCAGCGTGTCGACGTAGCCTGTCCGGATGTTCCAGGTGAAAAGGCCCAGATAGAGGAAAAGGACGATGAGCAGGCCGATCGCGATCCGCTGGGGGGTGGGTTTAATCTATCGTGACCTCCTTCAGCACGTCCAGGTTGTCCAGGGCCCGGCCGGACCCGAGAACAACCGTCGAAAGGGGGTCCTCGACGACAGTGATGGGCAGGGAGGTTTCCTCGCGAAGAAGCTGGTCGAGTCCGCGAAGAAGCGCGCCGCCGCCGGTGAGCACGATGCCCCGGTCCACGATGTCCGCGGCCAGTTCCGGAGGCGTCTGCTCCAGGGCGATGCGCACGGCCTGCACGATGCTTTCCACCTGCTCGGAAATGGATTTCTGCACTTCCTCGGCGGTGATGGTGATGTTTTGCGGGATGCCCGTGACCAGATCGCGGCCCTTGACCTCCATCTCGCCCTGGCTGGTGGAGTGGTGGGCCGAGCCCACCTGGATCTTGATCTGCTCGGCCGTGGATTCGCCGATGAGCATGTTGTACTTGCGCTTGACGTACTGCATGATGGCTTCGTCCATCTTGTCGCCGCCAACGCGCACCGACTTGGAATAGACCACGCCCGACAGGGAGATGACGGCCACTTCGGTGGTGCCGCCGCCGATGTCCACCACCATGTTGGAGGTGGGCTCGGTGATGGGCAGATTGGCCCCGATGGCGGCGGCCATGGGCTCCTCGATGAGGTAGACCTCACGCGCGCCGGCGCTCTGGGCCGACTCCTTGACGGCGCGTTTCTCCACCTGGGTGATGCCTGTGGGCACGCAGATGATGATGCGCGGACGCACCAGACGCCGGGAGTTGTGCACCTTGGAAATAAAATGGCGCAGCATGGCCTCGGTCACCTCGAAGTCGGCGATGACGCCGTCCTTCATGGGCCGGATGGCCACGATGTTGCCGGGCGTGCGGCCGAGCATGCGCTTGGCCTCAAGACCGACCGACAGCACCTTGTTGCCGCCCCTGGGGTCTTTTTTCACCGCCACCACCGAGGGCTCCGACAGGACAATGCCCTTGCCCTTGACGAAAACCAGGGTGTTCGCCGTCCCCAGATCGATGGCCAGATCGTTGGAGAACAGCCCTAAAATCCTATCCAAAATCCTGGACATACCGCCTCGCTTGCCGCAAAATCGGCCTCATGACGTCGCAAACGCGTTGTGTTTGCCGATTCGTCCGGTGTTGTCAACGGTTGATTTAACTCCCCGCAAAACCGGCCATGCCTTCCCGATACAACACGCTGTCCCAGGCCTTCCGGGCCATTTTCGGCCGTCGGGCCAAAAAGATTCCGCTCGATGCGGCAAGCGCCTGTCCCAACCGCGACGGCGCCGTTTCCCGGGGGGGCTGTCTTTTTTGCAACGCGGCCGGATCGGGGACGGGACTCTACCATAAGGGGTTCGGCCTCCGGGCGCAATGGGACGCGCTCACCCCGGCCGCCCGGGGGCGCGGCGAGGCCCTGCTCGCCTATCTCCAATCTTTTTCCAATACTTACGGCCCCGTCGAGCGCCTGGACAGGCTGCTCGCCGAAATGGCCGCCCTGCCGGACATTGCCGGCATCTGCCTCGGTACCCGCCCGGATTGTCTGGACAACGCCAAATTATTCCGGCTCGCGGCCGCCCCGGTGGACCATGTGCGGCTGGAAATGGGGCTGCAATCGGCCAACGACGCGACGCTTGCCCGCATCAACCGGGGCCACGACGCGGCCGCCTTTGCCCGGGCGGCAACCGCGGCCGCCCGGGCCGGCCTTGTCGTCACGGCCCATGTCATGGCCGGCCTGCCCGGCGAGACGGCCGACGATTTCCTGGCCACGGTCGATTTCGTCTGCGCCCTGCCGGTGGCCGGCGTCAAGTTTCACAACACCCTCGTGGCGGCCGGCGCGCCCCTGGCCCGGCTGTACGCCGCCGGCGGCTACGCGCCCATGGGCCGCATCGACTACATCGAGGCCGTGTGCGCGGCCATCGCCCGGCTGCGGCCGGACATCGTGGTCGAGCGCCTCAATGCCGACCCCGCGCCCGGCGAACTCGTCGCCCCGGCCTGGGCCGCGGACAAACGCGGCATCCTGCAGGAAATCCGCGACCGTCTGGAACGCGACGACATCCGGCAGGGCTGCGCCCGGCCGGCCCCGGCACAGGCCGGCGACGAAACCGGAGCGGCTTGACGCCGCGACGGGTTCCGGGGAATACGCATTGGTCGATCATCCCAAAGACGCCAACCAAGGACGCACCCATGCCCCCACGCCTCGCCGCGGCGACCTGCCGCCTGCTCGTCTGGCTGTGCCTGACCGCCGCCGTCGCCGGCTGCGCCGGCCACCGCTCCGGCCCGCCCCGGCTGGTCGAACAGCCCCAGTGGAAAAAACATTTCGAGGCGGCCGGCGTTTCCGGCGCCATGGTCCTGCAAAAAGACGGCGCGCGCGACATCCTCGTCTTTGACGCCAAGCGGGCCGCCACGCCTTATCTGCCCGCCTCCACCTTCAAGATCCTCAACACCCTGATCGCCCTGGACACCGGGGCCGTGGCCGGGCCGGACGAAGTGTTTCCCTATGACGGCGTTCCCCGCTTCCTGCCGGCCTGGAACGCCGACCTGACGCTGCGGCAGGCCTTTGCCGTCTCCTGCGTGCCCGTCTACCAGGAGATCGCCCGGCGCATCGGCCCCGAGCGCATGGCCCGTTGCGTGGCCGCCGCCGGCTACGGCAACGCCGACATCTCCGGCGGCATCGACCTGTTCTGGCTCCAGGGGGGGCTTCGCATCTCGGCCCTGGAACAACTCGATTTCCTCGCCCGCCTTTCCCGCCGCGAACTGCCGTTTTCCGCCAACGCCGTCGCCGTCACCCTTGACGTCATGGTGGCCGAGACCACGCCGGACTATGTGCTGCGGGCCAAGACCGGCTGGGCCGCCCGCGTCTCGCCCGGCATCGGCTGGTACGTGGGCACGGTCACCCGGGGCAGGGACACGTGGTACTTCGCGCTCAATATCGACATCGACAACCCGGCCCAGGCCCCGGCCCGCGAAGCCGTGGCCCGGGCGATATTGCGCAGCGAAGGGGTATTGTAGGGGAGAAGGAAAAAAAACGGGGGCGCTGCCCCCCCGCCCCCCCCATGGCAAGCCGCCCCAAAATATCGTAAGACTGCCCTGCCCAGTCCCTTCGCAGGGGTCCGGGGGGATGATCCCCCCGACAGGGTGCAGGGACAGCGTCCCTGCCGGAGAGGGTCCGGGCGAGGCAGCGCCTCGCCCGGCCGCCGGAGGCACGCACATGCATCCTACCACGACAGAAACATGTCTGGCCGGGCCGTTGGCCCTGGAGATCGTCTGGGACGGCGATGCGGTGGCGGCGCTGCATCTGCTCTGGAGCAAGGACCGGCAGCGCGCGCTCTGCACGGCCTCGGGCGAGGCCATGCAGGCGGCGCTGGAACGCTACGTGGCCGGCGAGATTCCCGACTGGCCGGCGCTGCCCTACCGGCTGGACGGGCTGTCGCCGTTTGCCCGCAGGGTGCTGGACGAGCTGGTCCGGGTGCCCCACGGCCAGAAGGTGACGTACGGCTGGCTGGCGGCCCGGGCCGGCAATCCCAAGGCGGCGCGGGCGGTCGGCCGGGTCATGGCCAACAATCCGTTTCCCCTGGTCTACCCCTGCCACCGGGTGGTCGGGTCCTCGGGCGCGCTGACCGGATTTGGCCCGGGCGTGGATATGAAACAGTATTTGCTCGACCGCGAGGGGGCGTAGCCGGGAAAGGCGAAGTCGGGAAAGGCGAAGAGCCCGGCGGCCGGGGGATAATCCCCCCGGACCCCTTGATGGAAGACAGGTGCATGAGGTTTTGACGATATGTTTACCGGATTGGTGATGGGCTTGGGACGGGTCATGGCGGCCGACGCCCGGGGCGACGAGACGCGGTTTCGCATCAAGGCGCTGTTTGACCTGGACAGCATCGTTTTGGGCGAATCCATTGCCGTCAACGGCGCGTGCCTGACTGTCGAGACGTCGGGCGAGCGGGAGTTCACGGCCTACGCCTCGGCCGAGACGCTGTCCAAGTCGGGGCTGGGGAAACTCAAGCCCGGCAGCCAGGTCAACCTGGAACGGGCCTTGGCCCTCGGCGACCGCCTGGGCGGCCATCTGGTGTCGGGGCACGTGGACTGCGTGGCCGAAGTGGAATCCGTCACCCCGGTCGGCCAGTCCGTGCGCTACAAGGTGGCCTATCCGACGGATTTCTCGGTGTTCGTGGCGCCCAAGGGATCGGTGGCCCTGGACGGCGTGAGCCTGACCGTCAACGACTGCGGCGAGGGATGGCTCACGGTCAACATCATCCCCGCCACCCAGGGCGCGACTACGATTTCGACCTGGAAGCCCGGCACGACCATCAATATGGAGACGGACATGCTCGGCAAATACGTGCTGCGCATGCTCGGCCCCTGGAAGACCGCCGCCGGCGACAAAGCGTCGAAGATCACGGAAGGTTTTTTACGGGAACACGGATTTTAATCGACTTCAAGCCCATCGGATAAAGAGTGGGTAGAACTTCCTGTCTTCGATCAGCATGTGCTGCGTCGTCAATTCGTATATGATGAAGTGGAAAAGTTCAGGGACACCGAGCTTGTCCTGCATGAGCCGCGCGACAAGATCATTGGCGCGCGCCAGCATGTATGCATGATTTTTCGCGTGCTCATCGGCAAGCGCATACCCGAGGTCGCCAAGTATTTTTTCTTCGTCGCGGAAATGGCGCTTCACCTCGTCCAAAAGCTGCAAGGCCGCGTGCAGGACATACACCTTGTCAACACTTTCAATCCCAACCGTCAAAAGATCGTTTACCATTTCAAACAGCACTTTGTGCTGGCTATCGATGGTTTCATTGCCGGACTCGTAGCTCTTTCGCCACAAGAGTTGCGTGATGCGGACACTGCCGTCTGCGAGATTGTTTTCGCCTATCTCCAGGTCCTCGACCTTCGTCTGGTTTCGTCCGGCCGCCTTGGCCCGGTAGAGGGCGTTGTCCGCCCGGCCGAGCCAATCGGGCCAGACGTCGGTCGACCGGCAAACGGCCACGCCGAAGCTTGCCGTGGCGCGATATCCGCCAGGGAAAACGTTCTCTTCAAGGCGCAAACGGATTTTTTCCGCCACATGCGCGGCTTCGGAAAAGCCGCTCGACGGCAGGACAACGACAAATTCCTCGCCTCCCCACCGTCCGACCACATCGGTAGAACGGACCGACTCCCGTGCGATGCGGCCAAACTCGCGCAAGATCGTATCGCCAACGGCATGGCCGTATTGGTCGTTGATGCGCTTGAAGTGATCGAGGTCGATCATGACCAATGAGGCCGGATAGCCGTAGCGCTTGAGCCGCGCCATCTCCTGCTCGGCGATCTCTTCAATCCGGATGCGATTCCAGCAATCCGTGAGTTTGTCTTTCATGGCCACGGTTCGAAGGTGTTCATCCGAGCGCTCCTTGGCCATCAGCACAAACCCGTTCGACACCAGGATTATCGACATAAAAACAGCGAAATACGTAGCCACCTGGGCGGAGGAGGCCTTAAAAAGCGCCTCGACATCGCCAGGGCTGAAAATGGCTGCAACGACTCTCGACAGCGTTACAAGCATGGCGATGGACAAGCCAAGCAACATCAGATTGCGGCCTCGGACGTGAGAACTATTTTTATAGCTCGCTGCATATCGACAGACAATAATGCCCTGGATAAAGTATATTGCGTTTCCAACGATTATCCGTCCGTAAATATTGTCAAGCATGAGCAAGAACGACCCCGCCACCATCAAGGGAGGAATCCATAACTGCATCTTATGAATCGCACTGTCTAAAAATATGAGCACTGCCACCAAAAAAATAGAATAGGATATCGATATCAATGTATTTGCAACGACTACAGAAAAAAAATCTGGAATCACCCCCCGTTCCGAAAGCAGAGAGTAGGCCAACGCATGGACGCACAGCGCGACAGCCCATGTCCGCAAGCCGTCCACATCATCTTTCCAGGCGACCCATCCCACCGACAGCGCCAGCGTCAGGCAGGTGAGAATGATCATCATGAATATCGTTTGGATATGAAACTGTATCAGCATGCACCACCTGGTTCTTCACGGCTTTTCAACGCATCCTTCTCGAAAGCATCCTTCAAATCTCCGCAACAGTGTACACGGAACATGGAATAAAAACATTTTCAAAAAATATATACATTTCAAATAATTAGAAGCCTCAGGTCCTTTTCTGCCCAAAACGGCGCTCCGGCCTGCCCGCCTCTGCCGGACAAACCCCGCAATCTTTCCAGCCCGTTTCCAACATGAGGTCTGGAAAAAACCTGTCCTTCGGCGTATTCCCAAACCGTCCGACGCCGGCGTTCCAGCCGCTTCGCCCGAGGTCCCTGGCGGCATTGCAACCAGGGCAGCGAACCAACGTGTGCCGCAACACGGCCTGCACCCAAAACAACATGAAGAGATCGCTATGAAAACCTTGTTTGCCGCCTTGCTCGTCGTTTGCACCGCCCTGCTGCCGGGCCTTGCCCTGGCCCAAAATGCCGCCGACGCGCCGGCCCCCGTCGCCGACGACCAGAAGCCGGCCGTCGAGGCCGCCCAAGCCTGGCTGGCCCGGATCGATGCCGGGCGCTACGGCGAGAGCTGGCGCGAGGCCTCGGCCTCTTTTCAAAAGGCGATTTCCGAGACGGACTGGACCAGGGCCCTGACCGGCGCCCGCCAGCCGCTGGGCGCATGCGCCTCCCGCAGCCTCAGGCAGGCCAAAAGCGCCGCCGAGCTTCCCGGCGCACCGGACGGCCAGTACGTGGTCATGGAATTCGACGCGGCCTTTGCCAACAAGCAGAAGGCGTCCGAGCTCGTCACCTTCATGCGCGACCCTGACGGCGCATGGCGCGCCGCCGGCTATTTCATCCGATAGCGCCGGCCGCCGGCACGAAACGCCCGCCAGGAGAAATCCCGATGCCCATACGCTTCCACAGCCCCTGCATCTTCGTGGCCGACCTGGAGCGCGCCCGCGCCTTTTACGAAGACGTCCTGGGCCAGACGCCGACCCTCGTTCTGGACGGCTATGCCATGTATCCGGCCTTTGCCCTGTGGCGTACCGACACGGCCCGCCGCCACGTCTATGACGAGACGCCGGCCGATCCGCCGGCCGGTCCCATGGGCCGCGACAACTTCGAACTCTATTTCGAGGCCGAAGCCCTGGACGCCGCCTGGGACCGCATCGCGCCCCGGGCCGGGGCCATCCATCCCCTGAAGACGCAACCCTGGGGACAGCGCTGCTTCCGGGTCAAAGACCCGGACGGCCACATCGTCGAGGTGGCCGAACCCATGGAGACGGTCGTCCGGCGCATGGCCGCGACGGGCAAAACCGAGCAGGAAATCGTCGCAGCCACCATGATGCCGCCGCCCTTCGTGCGCGGCGCGCTGGCGTCCTGACCGGCGGGGGACGGCGGTCCGGGGCCGGCAATCGGCCCGGATCGCGTCTCTTGCCTTGCCTTCCCCCCTCGCGTACATTATGCCCCCCTTGGACCCGGCCCGCCCGGGGCCTTGGTCTTTTCCCCATGGAGCCGGACGCCGTCCGGCCCAAACGAGGTATACCCACATGCGCATCAGCCCCATCGAGGAAGCCATCGAGGAAATCCGCGCCGGACGGATGATCATCCTCGTCGACGACGAAGACCGCGAAAACGAAGGCGACCTCACCATCGCCGCCGAAAAAGTCACCCCCGAAAGCATCAATTTCATGGCCACCCACGGCCGTGGCCTCATCTGCCTGCCCCTGGCCCCCGACATGGTCGACCAGCTCGCCCTGCCCATGATGACGACGGACAACAAGTCGCCCTTCGGCACGGGATTCACCGTGTCCATCGAAGCCAAGGTCGGCGTCTCCACCGGCATCTCCGCCTTCGACCGGGCCACCACCATCCTGGCCGCCGTGGCCGACGGGGCCGTTCCCGAAGATCTCGTCACCCCGGGCCATATTTTCCCGCTGCGCGCCAAATCGGGCGGCGTCCTCGACCGCGCCGGCCAGACCGAGGGTTCGGTGGATCTGGCGCGGCTGGCCGGACTCAAGCCCGCCGCCGTCATCTGCGAGATCATGCGCGAGGACGGCAACATGGCCCGCATGCCGGACCTCATGGAATTTGCCGAAAAGCACAACATCAAGATCGCCACCGTGGCCGACCTCATCCGCTACCGCATGAAGTTCGGCCACACCGCCGTGACCAAGGTGGCCGAGGCCGGCCTGCCGACCGCCTTCGGCACCTTCCGGGCCCTGGCCTTCGAGGCCAGCTCCGACAAAAAGACCCACATCGCGCTCGTCAAGGGCGACATCAAGCCCGGCGAGCCGGTGCTCGTGCGCGTGCACAGCGAATGCCTGACCGGCGACGTGTTCGGCTCCCTGCGCTGCGACTGCGGCAACCAGCTGCACGAGGCCATGCGCATGATCGAGGAGGAAGGCAAAGGCGTCATCCTCTACATGCGCCAGGAAGGCCGGGGCATCGGGCTGGCCAACAAGATCAAGGCCTACGCCCTCCAGGAACAGGGGCTCGACACCGTGGAGGCCAACCTGAAGCTCGGCTTCAAGGCCGACCTTCGCGAGTACGGCGCCGGCGCCCAGATCCTGGTCGCGCTCGGCGTGTCCCAGATGCGGCTTATGACCAACAATCCCAAGAAAATCGTCGGCCTCGAAGGCTACGGCCTGGAAGTGGTGGAACGGGTGCCCATCGAGACCTGTCCCTGCGCCGAGAACACCTGCTACCTGACCACCAAGCGCGACCGCATGGGCCATCTGCTCCACGATCTGCCCGAAACGGGCGGGGCAGGCCACCAGGCCCCGGACGCCGCCTTTTCCACTACCAACGGTTAACGGACGCGCCCGTCCGGGAGAAACGCCATGCTGCACGTAAGCACCATCGAGGGACAACTCGACGCCAAGGGCCTCAAATTCGCCCTGGTGGCCGGCCGCTTCAACGATTTCATCACCGAGCGCCTTGTCGGCGGCGCGGTGGACTATCTCACCCGCCACGGCGGCGATCGGGCCGATCTGACCATCATCCGCGTGCCCGGCGCGTTCGAGATTCCCCTGGCCGCCAAGAAACTGGCCGCCTCGGGCCAGTACAACGGCGTCATCTGCCTGGGCGCGGTCATCCGGGGCGCGACCCCGCATTTCGACTTCGTGGCCTCCGAGTGCGCCAAGGGTCTGGCCCACGTCATGCTCGAAACCAACGTCCCGGTGGGCTTTGGCGTGCTGACGGTCGACACCCTGGAGCAGGCCATCGAGCGCGCCGGCTCCAAGGCCGGCAACAAAGGCGTCGAGGCGGCCTCGGCCGTCCTCGAGATGGTCCGTGTTTTGGAGCAGATTTAAACGCCATGCCGGCAACAGCGAAACTCATGCCAGAGTCTGAAGACAAAAAGCCCGTGTCCCGTCGCAAGGCCCGCAAACAGGCCTTCGAGTGCCTGTACGGCCTCATTTTCGAATCCGCTGCCGACGAACGCTCCCTGCGCCGGGTGTTTCGCCACTGCCCCCACGACGTGGAGGAAGGCGAGGACGACGCCGGCCAGCAGTTCGCCTGGGAACTGGTCCAGGGCGTCTGGACCAACCAGAAGGAGATCGACGCCCTGGTCGTGCGCTTCTCCAAGAACTGGAAACTCGCCCGCATCGCCAAGGTGGAGCTGACCATCCTGCGGCTGGCCGTCTTCGAGATCCTGCACCGGCCCGACATTCCGCTTCGCGTGTCGCTCAACGAGGCCATCGAGCTGGCCAAGCGCTACGGCGACGAAAACTCCCGCAACTTCATCAACGGCATCCTCGACGCCATTGCCAAGGCCGTTGACAGCGGCGAGTTCGAGATACAAAAAGACCTGTAACGGGAAACAAACGCGCGTCGGGAAGCCTGCCGATGAATATCGAAACGGTCCTTGCCGATTTTGCCGCCCTGCCACCCCAGGCCCAGCAGGAGGCGGCGGACTTTATCGCTTTTCTCAAACAGCGATACGCCGCCCCCTGCCCGGAAGCCTCAGCGCCGGCCGCAACCGGACTCTCTTTTTGCGGCATGTGGAAGGACCGGAGCGATATGGAGGATTCCGCGGCCTGGGTTGAGGATCTTCGCCGACGTGAATGGGAACGGTAGCAATGCCGCGTATCACCCTTTTCGATACCGACGTGCTGATCGACTACGCCCGTGAGGTCCCCGCCGCCGTCTGCACCTTGGAAACCGTGCGTCGTAACGACGTGCCCGGCGTCAGCGTCATTACCTATTTGGAGCTGCTCACCGGTTGTCGCGACAAGCGGGAACTGTTGACTCTCGACGCCTTCATCCAATCGTTCCGACTTGTGCCGATCGATACGGTCATCTCCCAATACGCGCAGAAGCTGATGCGGGACTACCGCCTCAGCCACGGCCTGCGTATGCCGGACGCGTTCATCGCGGCAACGGCATTTGCCAATGGTTGTCCGCTCATTTCAAAAAATCAAAAGGATTACAGATTCATGACCGGGCTGACCCTGCCGCCGTACCCGGTTCAATAAGGCCTTCACGCGCAGACGGCGGGCAGCGCCCGCCTGCAGAGACCATCATTCGCCAAGGAGCGTTTTTCCATGAGCAGATACGTGCCCGAAGACGTCGAGAAAAAATGGCAACGGATCTGGGAGGAAGGCGGCCACTTCAAGGTGGAGGCCGACCCGTCCCGCCCCAAGTACTATGTTCTCGAAATGTTCCCCTACCCGTCGGGGCGCATCCACATGGGCCACGTGCGCAACTACTCCATCGGCGACGTGGTGGCCCGGTTCAAACGCATGGAAGGGCACAACGTCCTGCACCCCATGGGCTGGGACGCCTTCGGCATGCCGGCCGAAAACGCCGCCATCAAGCACAAGCTGCACCCCGCCGCCTGGACCATTTCCAACATCGATTCCATGCGCGTCCAGCTCAAGCGCCTGGGCTATTCCTACGACTGGCGGCGCGAAATCGCCACCTGCCACCCCGGCTACTACGTCCACGAGCAGCGGTTCTTCCTCAAATTTCTGGAAAAGGGGCTGGTCTACCGCAAATACTCGCCCCAGAACTGGTGCGAGACCTGCGGCACGGTGCTGGCCAACGAGCAGGTCATTGACGGCTGCTGCTGGCGCTGCGACCAGCCGGTGGTGCAAAAGGACCTGGAACAATGGTTCCTGCGCATCACGGCCTATGCCGAGGAGCTTCTGGCCGACCTCGACAAGCTCGGCGGCTGGCCCGAACGCGTGCTCACCATGCAGCGCAACTGGATCGGCAAATCCGTCGGCGCGGAGCTGGCCTTCTCCCTGGCCGAACCCGTCGCCGGGGCCGATTCGATCACGGTCTTCACCACCCGCCCCGACACGCTCTTCGGAGCCACCTTCATGAGCGTGGCGGCCGAACATCCGCTCGTGCCGGCGCTCATTGCCGGCAAGCCCCAGGAAGCCGGGGTGCGCGCCTTCGTGGACAAGGTCCGCAACATGGACCGCATTGTCCGCACGGCCGACGACCTGGAAAAAGAGGGCGTCTTCACCGGGGCGTACTGCGTGAACCCGGCCACCGGCCGGCCCATCCCCATCTACGTGGCCAACTTCGTGCTCATGGGCTACGGCACGGGCGCGGTCATGGCCGTTCCGGCCCACGACCAGCGCGATTTCGAGTTCGCCCGCAAGTACGATCTGCCGCTCAAAGTCGTCATCCAGCCCCAGGGCCGGCCCCTGGACGCCGCGGCCATGGACGCCGCCTGCGCCGAGCCGGGCGTGCTGGTCGATTCCGGCGAGTTCACGGGCCTTGCCAACGAAGAGGCCAAGGGGAGGATCATCGACTGGCTGGACGGTTCCGGGCGCGGCAAACGCAGCGTCAATTACCGCCTGCGCGACTGGAACATCTCGCGCCAGCGCTACTGGGGCGCGCCCATTCCGGTGATCTACTGCGAAAAATGCGGCGCGGTTCCGGCGCCGGACGCCGATCTGCCGGTGGAGCTGCCGCGCGATCTGGCCCTTTTGCCCGATGGCCGCTCGCCCCTGCCGTCCTCGCCGTCGTTTACCGACGTGGCCTGCCCGGCCTGCGGCGGTCCGGCCCGGCGGGAAACCGACACCCTGGACACCTTTTTCGAGTCCTCGTGGTATTTCGCCCGCTACGCCTCGGCCCGGGAGCAGGGCCGTCCCTTCGATCCGGCCGAGACCGGCTACTGGCTGCCGGTGGACCAGTACATCGGCGGCATCGAGCACGCCATCCTGCACCTGCTCTACTCGCGCTTTTTCGTCAAAGCGCTTCGCGATTGCGGCTACCTCGCCTTTGACGAGCCGTTTTCCAACCTGCTCACCCAGGGCATGGTCATCAAGGACGGCTCGAAGATGAGCAAGTCCAAGGGCAACGTGGTGGACCCGGACGAGATGATCGCCAAGTACGGGGCCGACACGGTGCGGGTGTTCATCCTGTTCGCCGCGCCGCCGGAAAAGGACCTGGAGTGGAGCGACACCGGCATCGAGGGCGCGTCGCGGTTCCTGTCGCGGCTGTGGCGGCTGGTGACCGAGGAACTGGACGGCTCTCTCCTGCCGGTTGCCCCGTGCTCCCCGGCGTCGGCGCTCGGCCTCGACGCCCTGCCGCCCATCTTCGCCGAGCTGCGCCGCCGCGAACACGCCATGGCCGCCAAGGCCGGGGCGGACATCCGCGAACGGTTCCAATTCAACACGGCCATTGCCGCCGTCATGGAGCTGGTCAATTTCCTGTATGCCAACGTCGAGGCGCTGCGGGCCGAGCCCAGGGGAGCCAGGGCCGTATCCTCGGCCGTGGCCGCCATGCTGGCCGTGCTGTCGCCCATCGCGCCCCACGTCTGCGAGGAGCTGTGGCAGGCGCTCGGCCACAAGGGGCTGCTCCTCGACCAGCCCTGGCCGGCCCACGATCCGGCGGCGCTGGTCACCGACGAGGTGGAAATCGTGGTGCAGGTCAACGGCAAGCTGCGCGGCAAGCTGTGCGTGGCCCGCGACGCCGGAAAGGACGACGTGGAAAAGGCCGCCCTGGCCGAAGCCAACGTGGTCAAGCACATCGAAGGGAAAACGGTCCGAAAGGTGATCGTGGTGCCGGGCAAGCTCGTCAATGTCGTCGTCGGATAGCATGACTTTTTGGGAGGGGGCCACCCCCTCCCAAGCCCTCCCGGACGGAAAGGCAAGCTGCCGGTTTTCCACCCGGCCATGGCCCGGACAAGCGCCAGAGCCGTTCGGGGGACGGGGGGGCGTGACGCCCTCCGGCCGCCGGCATTCTTCCTTCTCCCTCTTCCTCTCCCCCGCCGGCTTCGTTAATTCTTCCCGGCCCCCAGGCTGGCCCGGGCCGCGCGCAGCAGAAACGACGACCGGCTGAGGCCTTCCGCCCGGGCGCAGGCGTCGATGGCCTGCAAATCCGCCTCGGGCAGCATGATGTTGACGCGGATGTTTTTCGCCCGGCGTTGCGACACGGGCACGAAAAAGACCACGCCGTCGGCAAAGTCCTCGTGTTCCATCACCGCATCCAGGGATTTCGGCTCCGGCAACCCCTGGCCGGCCGCGGCCAGACTGTGGACAAGCAGCGCAAGCGCCCGGCGGCCCCTGGCCCTGGCTTCCTCCAGGGTGCCGCCGGCGGCGGCGCAGTCGGGAAAATCCGGGAACGACACCGTGTAGTCCGAATCCGCCGCCTTATGGATGATGGCAATGTACTCCATCCAACATCTCCTCTGGCCACGGCACGCCGTGAGCCGCAAACAAACGCCCCGTCCGACAGCGGCCGGCCCCGGCTACACGCCGCCGGCCCTGGCCTTGCCGTTTAAGCGGCCCGGCTCGGCCGCGACCCCGCCGAAATCCGCAACAGGCGTCAGGACCACGGCCGCTGCCGGCCGTCGCAGCCGCAGCGGCGCGCCGGTCAGCACGGCGAACAGTCCTGGCATGAATCGGGCCAGCAACCAGCCAAGGCCGGAGAGCGCAACGATGGCCGTCAGCCCGGGCAGGAAATAGGCGGCCAACTGGGCAATCGTCCCCGTCGGCTGCCACAGCGCCAGCAACCGTGTCTGGAGCACCGACACCGTGGGTTCGTGGGTCAGGAACAGGAAAAAGCTCAGGGCCGCCAGACGGTGCAACAGCGCGCTGCCCTTGATCCAGCCCAGGCGCGACACGCACCAGAACGCCGCCACGCCGACCATCTGGTGCGCCTTTTTGACGGCAGCCAGCGTGGGCAGGTCAAGCCCGAGCCAGGGCGTCAGCCCCACGACCACGCAGCCTGCGGCAAAAGCCGGCAGGACGTAGCGGTCCCAGCCCGCCGTGTCCCGCAGGTTCAGCCGCCGCCGGGCCAGATAGCCTCCGGCGTAGAAGGCGAAACAAAACCCGCCAAGGGAATACTCGCTCCCCGGCGACCCCAGAAACCACAGCAGGCCCAGCCCCAGCAGGCCGGCTGTCGGGGCGCGCTTGTAGAGCAGCAGGAACACCGGCGTGCAGGCGAAAACAAGCAGCAGATCGCGCAGGAACCATAGCGGGTAATTGAGCGGCGAGACGCCGATGCCCAAAAGCAGGTTCACGATCCCGGTCTGCAGCAGGTAGGACCGCGACCCGAACCGCTCGATGCTGCCAAAGGCGAAGATCCAGCCTATCCACACGGCGTTGAAAAACAAAAACGGCAGGCCGATGGACACAATTTTGCGCCGCATCAATCCGGCATAGGCCGCTGGCGATAGTTCCAGCTTGCGCAGCAGCAGAAAGCCGGAAATGGCGAAGAAAAGCGGCACCGCCACGCAGTCCAGCCCCCGGTTGACCAGGGTCAGGACAAACGTGGCCGCCGGACCGGCAAACGGCACGTCCGCCCCGACGAACCGCCCGCCATGGCACAGCACGATCAGCCCGATCAGCAGGATGCGCAACACGTCGATGCGCGCGGACACGTCCGGATCAATGGGGCCGGCGACCGGCCCGAGCCGCCAGGCGGCAGGGGAAGTTGGGGTCAAGAGCGACACTCCCGAAACAGCTGCGAAACACAGGGCCCACGGCAGCGCGGCCACGTGCATCTTGTTTTCCGTCGTTTGTCACGCCCCGTGGGTTACAAACAAGGCTTCCCGTCGCCTCGCCCCCGGCGCATACGCCAGCCGGAAGCCCCCGGGACAGGATTCCGGCTTGGCAACGGCCGGATTGTCGCCGGCCCGGGGCGGCCTCTGATGCCGTGACGCGCGTCTAGCCCTCCCCGCCCCGGCCGGCCTTGGCCGGGGTATAGTCGCACAAGGGTTCCTGGGCCATGTAGTCGCCGGACATGGTCTGGGCCCTGGCCCGGCAGCCGCCGCAGACGCGGTGGTACTGGCACACGCCGCACTTGCCCTGGTACTCGTCCTTGTTGCGAAACTGGAGGAACTGCCGGGAGGTGCGCCAGATCTCCGGGAAGGGCTTCTCGCGCACCTGGCCGCAGTCGAGGTCGAGATAGCCGCAGGGCTGCACCTGCCCCACCGCCGAGATGAAGCAGAAGCCCGTGCCGCCCAGGCAGCCGCGCGTCATGGCGTCCATGCCGAAGGTGTCGGGCGTCACGGACACGCCTTCGGCCTTGGCCCGCTGGCGCATGATCCGGTAGTAGTGCGGGGCGCAGGTGGCTTTCAGGTGCATGCTCGTGGTCTTGCGGAAATCGTAAAACCAGTTGAGCACCTCCTCGTACTCCCTGGCCGTGATGATCTCGGCCCCGAGCTCCGCGGCCCGGCCGGTCGGCACCAGCAGAAAGATGTGCCAGGCCGCGGCCCCGAGCTTTTCCGCCAGCGAAAAAATCTGCTTGAAGCTCCCCATGTTGTGCTTGGTCACGGTGGTGTTGATCTGAAACTCCACCCCGGCCGATTTGAGGCAGTCGATGCCGCGAAGGGCCCCGTCGAAGGCCCCGGGCACGCCCCGGAAGGCGTCGTGGTCGGCGGCGGTCAGGGCATCGATGGAAATGGAGCAGCGGGAGATGCCCGAAGCCTTGATCTCCCGGGCGTTTTCCGGCGTGACCAACGTGCCGTTGGGGGCCATGACGCAGCGCAGGTCATGGCTTCGGGCATGGCGCACCAGTTCGAAGATGTCCGGGCGCAGCAAGGGCTCGCCGCCGGTGAAGATGATGATGGGGCTGCCCGTCTCCGGGAAGGTGTCGATAAGCGCCTTGGCGTCTTTTGTGTCGAACTCGCCCGGCCAGGGATCGAGGCAGGCCTCGGCCCGGCAGTGCTTGCAGGCCAGATTGCAGGCCCGGGTCACTTCCCAGGCGATAAGACGCAGAGGCGGCGCGCCGGCCGGACCGCCGACGCCGTGGGGATGGCCGCCGGGGTGGCCGCCAGGATGGCCGTGGCCGGGATGCCCGGAACCGCTTGTGCCATGGGGATGCTGCATATTGGGTCTGAACCGGCCAGGACCGCATCCGCCCGGGATGCCGGCCGGTTCCCTCCTTCGGTGGGATTGAGGCGGGGGACATGGCCCCCGCGACGGTCCGCTTGATATAATGGTTTGCGGCAGGGAGGCAAGGCGCGCCCCTTGCCGACGGTGGCGCAACCCGTTATCTGTTTTCCATGAGACATGCAGTCGCAACGCCGGACAAGCCGGCCAGATCCGTCCTGCGTGCCGCCCAGCGCGACCGCGTGCGACGCTTTCGGGAGCGTATGAAGGCCATGGGTATGCGCCGGATCTCGCTTTGGGTACCGGACGTGGCCTCGCCGGCCATCAGAGCCGAGGCCAGACGGGAGTCGCTTCTGCTGGCGCAGTCCCCCCACGAAGCGCAAACCATGGACTTCCTGGATGCGCTCAACGACGCTGCGGATTGGGAGGAATGAGACGCGGCGACGTGGTGCTGGTCGCCCCGCCAGGGGATTTCGGCAAGCCGCGTCCGGCTGTGGTGGTGCAGACCGACCTTGTCAACGATACCCACGCCAGTATTCTTTTGTGCCTCGTCACCTCGCACCTGGAAGACGCCCCCCTGCTGCGAATCCCTGTTGCGCCCAGGCCGGAAAACGGCCTTCTCAAACCATCCCAGATCCAGGCGGACAAGATCCACACTGCCCGCCGGGAAAAGATCGGCCCGGTCATCGGGCGCATTGACGAGACGACGCTCTTACGCCTCGGCCGGGCCCTGGCGTTCGTGTTCGGCCTCGGGTGACGCCGCCGCCCCAAACATGACATGGCCCCGGCCAGCGGCAAAATGCCCGGCTCCGTGGCGCCCCGGCCTCAAATGGCAGGGCGTCCGGCAGGGGCGCTCCCCCTGCCGGACGCCCCATGCGTCGCTTCTGCCGGCCCGGCTCTACAGCCAGGGCAGCACTTCCTCGGCGAAATAGGTGATGATCATGTCCGCGCCGGCCCGCTTGATGCCGAGCAGGGCTTCCAGCACGGCCAGTTTGGGGTCGAGCCAGCCGTTGGCAATGGCGGCCTTGAGCATGGCGTACTCGCCGCTGACCTGATAGGCGGCCAGGGGCACGTCGGTGGCGTCGCGCAGCATGCGCAGGATATCGAGATAGGGCATGGCCGGTTTGACCATGAGGATGTCCGCGCCCTCGGCCAGATCCGCCGCCGCCTCGCGCATGGCCTCGCGGGCGTTGGCCGGGTCCATCTGGTAGCCCCGGCGGTCGCCGAAGGCCGGCGCGCTGTCGGCCGCCTCGCGAAACGGCCCGTAAAAGGCCGAGGAATACTTCACGGCGTAGGACATGACCGGGATGTGGGAAAAGCCGGCCTCGTCCAGGGTGGTGCGGATGGCCCCGACCCGGCCGTCCATCATGTCCGACGGGGCCACGATGTCGGCCCCGGCCCGGACGTGGCTGAGCGCGGTTTTGGCCAGGAGTTCCAGGGTGGGATCGTTTTGCACTTCGCCGTGCCCGTCGAGCAGGCCGCAATGGCCGTGGCTGGTGTATTCGCACAGGCAGACGTCCGTGACCACCACCAGCCCGGGATAGGCTTCCTTCAGGCGCGTGACGGCCTTCTGGACGATGCCGTCGTCGGCATAGGCCCCGGAGCCGACCGGGTCCTTTTTCCCGGGCAGACCGAAAAGGAGGACGCTTTTGAGCCCGCTGTCCATGGCCTGACCCACGCGCCAGACAAGCGTCTCCACCGAAAGCTGGGACTGGCCGGGCATGGAGGGAATGGGCTTTTCAAAACTGGCGTCGGCAGTCTCGACCACGAAATAGCCCTGGATGAGGTCGGCAGGCCGCAACTCGGTCTCGCGGACCATCTCGCGCAGGGACGGCGTGCGGCGCAGGCGGCGGCCGCGATGAAAATCGCCGATAAACACGACAAACCTCGCTTTGTTGCGCGTACTTAGTGGGGACGGCCGGGAAGAAAGGCACTGACGATGTCGTCAACCTGGGACACCGCCTCGGCAGCCAGCCCGGGCAGCTGTCCGGGGACCAGGCCAATGGTCTCCCAGGCCAGGGGATCGAGGGCCGGGGCGGTCATCGAGGCCGGGGGCGTCAGCCCCAGGGCCACGGCCATGATGTCGGCCACATGCAGGATGGCCGGCTCGACGTCGCCCGGGCAGTTGGTGGGGCGATGGTGGCAGGCCACGGTCGAGATCAGGGCCTCGGGGAATTTCCAGGCCCGCAGCAGCAGGCCGCCGACCAGAGGATGGGAAAAGCCCACGACCTCCTCTTCGGCCACGTACAGGGGCGTCTGGTTGGCCCTGGCGTAATAGATCGTCTCCACAGCGGCATGGGGCAACTTTTTAAAAAGCACCAGCCGGCCGATGTCGTGGAGGATGCCGGAAACGAACAGCCGCTCGCCGCCGCCGCCGACGCCGACCGTCGCCCCGATCAGGCGGGCCAGGACGCCGACAGCCACGGAATGCTCCCAGAACGAGCGCATGTTGATCAGTTCCGGGGGAATGTCCTTGAAGGCGTTTATGGCCGAAATGCCCAGGGCCAGGGTGGAAATTTCCTGGCCGCCGATGACCATGATGGCCCGGGAAATGGAATCAATGCGGTGGGGCAGGCCGTAAAAGGGGCTGTTGACGAGTTTTAAGAGCTTGGCGGCAAGGCTCGTGTCCTTGCTGATGACGTCGGCCACCTGGGTCGAGGTGCTGACCGGGGAATCGAGCACTTGGCGGATCTTGAAATAGATGTCGGGAAAGGAGGCCAGCTTGACCTCGCTCTCCACCAGATCGGAAACGCTGCCTTCCTCCCGGAAAAACATGTCCGGCATGGATTCGGCCCTGGGGCTGGGGCCGAGTTCCGGCGGCAAAGTCCCGCCGGCGGCCAGGATGCGGGCCTGAAACAAGACCGCCGTTTCCAGAAGAACGGCGATGGCCGGATGGGCCACATCGTTGGCGGCAAAACGACGGCTGACATACGCTTCGCTGGCCTCGAACTGGGCCGGCGTGATTTTTTCGTCCCCGGGCGCGTCCCCGGGCGCGTCCTCGTCCTCGCCGTTGTCGATGTCGGCCTGGACCACGCCGCGCTTGCGCAGACTCTCGATGTGGCTTTCGGAAAGCACCACGCCCTTTGGCAACAACAGCTTGCCATCCGGCCCCGTCAGATCCGAAGCCAGGGTCATGCCGGGTTCCAGGGCGTCCAAGGGTAACCTGCCCACGGTTGTCTCCCTCGCGGCCGCCCCTCCCTTTCCCAAGCAGGCGGCTTCGCTTCAATCGATAGTATTCTTTTTTCCCTTTTTCGGTCAACAGGGGTGAATGCTTTACAGGGGTCGGTCCGAGGGGTATGAACCCCGCCGTGAAAATAACGCCGCCCGGGGGGCGGCCCCGGGGGGTAGGATCGATGAGCGCGAGCGTTGCCGTCAAGGAAGAAGCCCAAAAAACCGCAACTGTCGACATCACGACGAACGAAACCATGGATGCGCGGGCCCAGTTGGCCGTGGCCGTGGAAGCGCTCGCCGCCATCGCCGGCGAAAACGACCTGACCTGCCTGCGGGCCCTTTTCCGCATGCGCCGCAAGGCCGAGGAAGCCCTCGACCGCATCGGCCTGCGCCGCACCGGCCAGCAGCCCACCCACCACTAACCCGCACGGCGGGACTTTCCGGCGGGAACGAAAGCCACGCAAAAGGCAAACGGCGGCATCCCCATTCGGGGATACCGCCGCTTTTTTTCGCAGGCAAGACCGGCCCGACGATTACTCCACCGGACGGATTTCCTCGTCGGTGAGGTAGCAGGCCGGATCGGGCGCCCAGACGTCGCCGTACACGGCCTCGGCCCGGGCCCGGAAGTTGCCGCCGCAGATCGACAGATAGCGGCAGGCGGCGCAACGCCCGGTCAGATGGGGCTTCTTGTTCTTGAGCTTGGCCAGCAGTTCGATTTCGGGATCGTCCCAGATCTGGGAAAAGGGCCGCTCGCGGACATTGCCGAACACATGGTTGCGCCAGAACTGGTCGGCGTGGACCTTGCCGTCCCAGGAAATGCAGCCAATGCCCCGGCCGGTGTTGTTGCCCTCGTTAAACGACAGCAGTTCCATCACCTGGGCCGCCCGCTCCGGGTCCTCCCGCAACAGGCGCAGGTAGACGTACGGGCCGTCGGCGTGGTTGTCCACGGTGAGCACTTCCTTGGGCTGGCCGGCGTCATGGAGCGCCCGGGTGCGGTCCATGATGAGATCGACCAGGGCCCGGGTGGCGGCGTGGTCGAGGTCTTCCTTGATCAGTTCCGAGCCGCGCCCGGCATAGACCAGATGGTAAAAACAGATGCGCGGCACTTCAAGATCGCGCAGCAGGTCGAACAGAAGCGGCACCTCGCCGGCGTTGCGCTTGTTTATCGTGAAGCGCAGGCCGACCTTGAGGCCCTCCTTCTGGCAGTTCTCGATGCCCTGCAGGGCTTTCTTATACGACCCTGCCACGCCGCGAAACTTGTCATGCACCTCCTCGCCGCCGTCCAGAGAGATGCCGACGTAGGACAGGCCCACGGACTTGAGCTCCCGGGCCTTCTCACGGGTGATCAGCGTGCCGTTGGTGGAAATGACCGCCCGCATGCCCTTGGAGGTGGCATGGGAGGCCAGCTCCGTCAGGTCCTTGCGCACCAGCGGCTCGCCGCCGGAAAACAGCATGACCGGCGCGCCGTAGGCGGCCAGATCGTCAATAAGCGCCTTGGCCTCAACCGTTCCGATGTCGTCGGCCCCTTCCGGGTCCACAGCCTTGGCATAGCAATGCACGCATTTGAGGTTGCACCGCCGGGTCATGTTCCAGACGACGACGGGTTTCTTATCCTTGGAGAATTGCAGCAGATGGGACGGGAGCTTGCCCGAGTGGCGACCATAGCGCAGGGCGTCGGAAGGTTCCACGCCGCCGCAGTAAAGCTTGGATATACCGATCATGGAAGGTCCTCTGTTTCGTTTCGTGGGATGGCCCTATAATACATTTTTCCGGCAGGCGGTAGGGGCCGCCGCCCGGGAAATGCCGGTAGGACGCGGCGAACGCCCCCTACCCCCAGGCCAGGACGCACAAGGCGAAGGCGGCCAGGGTTCCGGCCGAAACCCACACCTTCCGTCGCCGCTCGGCCAAATGGCTCGCCCCCCAGCAAACGAGGATGGAGCCGGCAAACTCGATCCCGAACTTGACGAAGGGCGAGGCGGCCGTCCCCACCAGCGCGTATTGCAGCGCCACGACCAAGGGGAAATGGGCCAGGTAGATGTCGTAGGAGGCGGCCGAAAGGCTCGCGCTCACCCCGCCCGCCCGGTTCCAGCAGCGCTGTCCGAACACCGCCAGGAAACCGGTGGCGGCCAGGGCGAACAGGGTGCGGGCCAAACCGTGGACAGCCGGAGCCAGCCAGCCCTTGGAGCCCGGAGGCATGGCGGCCATGCCGCTGGCCGCCATGGCCGCGAAGCTCGCGGCGACCGCAACGCCCCACAGCCACGTCCGGCCGGGAAGGCGGTGTCTCATGAACCAGCCCCGGTCGAAGGCGTACGCCCCCAGCAGGAAACCCCCCAGGTACAAGGGCAGGCGCGAGGGCTGCATCTCGAAAAACGGACCGAAGCCGATCCAGAGCAAATCCGGCGCGGCGACCTGCCCCGCGGCCTCGGCCAGGGCCACGGCCAGGGCCAGGAGAAAAAACAGCCCGAAACCGGCCCCGTCGCGAGAGACGGGGTTGTCCGCCGCCCGCCGGGGAAAAATGATCCGGCCCAAGGCCAACAGCCCGCAAAAAAGGAGCAGAATACCCAGATACCACAAATGAAACGACCACAGGTACATATAGAGATTGGGCACGTTCTCGGGAGTCAGCAGGGAAAAACGCCAGTTGACGGCCGACGGCAGGAGACGCAGCCAATAGCGCAGGTAAGGTTCCGGTCCGACCTGCTTGAGGTAAACGACATACGAGATGACGGGGTTGATGAAAACGGTCACGGCGACCAGGGGGATGCCAAGCCGTTTCATCCTTGCGAGCATGAAATCGGCCGGACCATGTTTGCGCAAGGACGCCAACGCGAAATACCCGGAAATGAAAAACAGCGTCGGCATGACAAAACCGTCCGTCACGAACATGAGCACGTCAAAAGCAGGGGCCTTGCCCGTGTCCATGACGTACCACCAAGGGACCACAGGGGCATAGGCGATCCCCGCATGCAGGGCCACCACGGCCAGAACCGAAAGCATGCGCACGTTGTCCAAAAAATAGATTCGTTCACCCGGGTTCGGACGCACCCTCTGTTGCATCGTCTTGCTCCTTGCGCGCCTCGCGCACGGCGGTCAAGCCGGCCATGCTGAAGCGGTACAGATGATCGACCAGCCGGGGCCAATACTCCTGCATGTCCGGATGGTCGGGGAAACCCCCGCGGAGCGTGGGCCATAAAAGCGCCTGATAGACCACCGGCCCGAGCACGCTCATCCAACAGTCGATCAAGACCTCCCGGGGCGCGCCGGGGCCGACGACGCCGGCCATGATCCCCAGCACGGCCTCGATCTGGGGCCGGCTGTGGCGATTGATCATGTCATCCAGAAACGGCGTGGGATTGGCTATCTCCATGGCCCAAAGCCGCAGAAAGGCCTCGCCCACCTCGCCGCCGGCAAAAACCAGCTGGCAGCACACCTCCAGCAGCAGGCGCAGCCGCTGCTCGGGCGCCATCCCCTCCGCTCCCGCCAGCCGTTCCCGCATCTGGCGGTCGCCTTCGGTGAAAAGCACTTCCAGCACGGCTTGGTAAAGCTGCTCCTTGCCGCCGAAATAATAGTTCACCGCGTTGAGATTGGCCCCTCCGGCCTCGCGGCAGATATCCCGCACCCTGGCCCCTTTATAGCCCTTGGCGGCAAAAATCCGAACCGCGGCCAAAAACAGCCGCTCCTTGGTGCCGCCCGTGTTTTCGCAAGGCATGAATACTCCTAAACAATGGTATTATACAAATGATTAATTTATTTGTTTCACCCAACGCGCCGCGTGTCAAGCCGTCGAAAAACGAGAAGCCGGAAAAACATCCGGCTTCTCAATCAGCGGCGAAAAAAACCGAGCCTCAGGCTTTTGTAGACGCTCAATCCAAGCCTCTGTCTGCTTGAGCTTTGAGCGGTTCAAGCAATGGAGGCTTTGTATTCCCGGAACTGTCAAACTATGGGAGTCCCCCGGCAACGCCGAGGGATGTTACGCCATTATTTAGTCAATCTTTCCGAAACCATCCACCACCCCCCCACCCAGGGGGTCCGGAGGCGTTCACGGAACAGCCAAGTCAAATCGCTTCACGGCATTCTTCCGCGCCCATCCATCGTCCCGTCGCCCCCGTTCACCCCCACCCATCCAGGGGGTCCGGGGGGGATGATCCCCCCCGGCCGCCGGAGGCACGCTTTCCTCTTCCACCTTCCATTTTCCCGCTCCCCTCCCCTATTTCTTCGGCGGCACGGGTTTGATGCCCCAGATGTCGCGGGCGTATTCGCGGATGGTGCGGTCCGAGGAGAAGCGGCCCATGCGGGCGGTATTGAGGATGGCCTTGCGCGCCCAGACGGCGGGGCGCGAGTATTCCATGCCGATGCGTTCGTGGGCCTCGAGGTAGGACATGAAATCGGCCAGATGCAGGTAGCGTTCGTTTTTGGCCAGCAGCTTTTCAAAAATCCAGTGGAATGCGGACGGGTCGTCATGGTTGAACCGGCCGGCCGACAGGGCGTCGAGCACACGCCGGATTTCCGGGTGTTTGCCGTAGTATTCCCAGGGATCGTAGCTGCCTTCCCGGAGCATGCGCTCCACTTCCGGGGTGGTGAGGCCGAAGAGGTAGAAGTTTTCCTCGCCCACCTGCTCGCGGATCTCGATGTTGGCCCCGTCGAGGGTGCCGATGGTCAGCGCGCCGTTGAGCGAGAACTTCATGTTGCCTGTGCCCGAGGCCTCGGTGCCGGCCGTGGAAATCTGTTCGCTGAGGTCTGCCGCCGGAATGAGCTTTTCCGCCAGCGACACCCGGTAATCGGCGGCGAACACCACCTTGAGCAGGCCGGACGCGTGCTTGTCGGCATTGATGACCCGGGACAGGCGGCAGACGAGATGAATGATTTCCTTGGCCTCGAAATAGCCCGGCGCGGCCTTGCCGGCAAAGACGTAGACGCGCGGCGCGGGCGGCATATAGCCGTCCTCGGTGATGCGCAGGTAGTCGTGGATGACGTGCATGACGTTTAAAAGCTGGCGCTTGTACTCGTGAATGCGCTTGGCCTGCATGTCGAACATGGCCGAGGGGTCGAGCACCGTGCCTGTGGTATTGGCCACATAGTCGGCCAGGCGGCCCTTGCAGGCCCGTTTGACGGCCATGAATTTCTCGCGAAAGGCCGCGTCGCCGGCCAGGGGCACGAGGCGTTCGAGCTGGTCGAGATCGGTGATCCAGCTGTCGCCGATGGCTTCGGTAATGAGCGCGGCAAGACCCGGATTGGCTTTGTACAGCCAGCGGCGGGGCGTGATGCCGTTGGTCTTGTTGTTGAACTTGCCGGGCCACAGGGCGGCGTAGTCCGGGAAGAGCACCTTTTTGACCAGCTCGGAATGGAGCTTCGACACGCCGTTGACCGAATGGGAGCCGACCACGGCCAGATTGGCCATGCGCACCTGTTTGCCGCCGTCCTCGTCGATCAGCGACATGCGCCGCAGCTTGGCCTCGTCGCCAGGGAAGCCCAGGCGGATCTGGTCCAGGAAACGCCGGTTGATCTCATAGATGATCTGCAAGTGACGCGGCAGCACCTTTTCCATCAGCTCCACCGGCCATTTTTCCAGGGCCTCGGGCATAAGCGTATGGTTGGTGAAGGCCAGGGTGCGGGTGACGATGTTCCAGGCCCGGTCCCAGGGCACCCGGCGTTCGTCCACCAGGATGCGCATGAGTTCGGCCACGGCCAGGGAAGGATGCGTGTCGTTTAACTGGATGGCCGTGAATTCCGGCAGATCCTCGATGTTCCGGTTCTGTTTGAGGAAGCGCCGGGTGATGTCGCGAAGGGAACAGAACACCAGGAAGTATTCCTGCACGAGCCGCAGTTCCCGGCCAAAGGAAATGGATTCGCTGGGGTAGAGGATCTTGGAAACCAGTTCGGAATAGACCTTGTTGTGGATGGCCTTGATGTAGTCGCCCTGGTCGAAAATCTGCATGTTGAAGTTGTCGGTGGAGCGGGCGGCGAAAAGGCGCAGGTAATTGACGGTCTTGTCGCCGTAGCCCACGATGGGGATATCGTAGGGCACGCCGACGAGATCCTCCCAGTCCACCCACAGGGGCAGGTAGCCGCCGTCCGGCCCCTGGTGGGCCTCCACCCGGCCGTAGAGCGGGACGATGATGGCCTGATCGCGGCGTTCCAGTTGCAGCGGCATACCTTCGGCCATCCAGTAGTCGGGGCGCTCCACCTGCCGGTCGTCTTCGATGGACTGTTTGAACAGTCCGAATTCGTAGTGGATGCCGTAGCCGCAGCCGGGCATGTCCAGGGTGGCCAGCGAGTCGAGAAAACAGGCGGCCAGCCGGCCAAGCCCGCCGTTGCCCAGGGCCGGGTCGCGTTCGAACTCGCGGATCTCCTCCAGGTTGTAGCCCCACTCCTGCAACATCCCCCGGCACAGGCCATCGAGGTTCATGTTATAGAGGTTGTTGCCGAGGCATCGGCCAAGCAGATACTCGATGGACAGATAATACATGCGCTTGGCCCGGGTTTCGCGATAGCGGTCCCGGGTTTCGAGCATTCTTTCCACCAGCCGGTCGCGAAGCGTCATGGAAAGGGCCGTGGCCACGTCCCGCTTGCCTGCCTCCTGGCAATACTTCCCCAGGGAATGGGTGATATGTTCCCGCAGCGAGCAGGAGATCGAATCGGCATCAAGGCTTTGCAGCGGACAATTGGCAACGGGCATAGGACCTCCTGGGGGGACCGGGACAAGGGGATTGCGGACAACATAGCAAAAAAGCCGTTTCGCTGTCCAACAGGGCGCCATGACGGCCCGTGAAAAAACAGGATCGCCGGTTGTGGCGCTATTGGACAGGCGGCGACGCGATTCCCTGTACCGGCCGCCCACTGAAAATACGACTCCGAACGTCATGGTCCTGCGCCAACCCGCAGCCTGCGGCACCCGGCCGGGCCGCATAAAAAATTTCCCGCCCGGCTAAAGTACAATCCGTTGATTGCCGATAGGTGTCGATAAGAGGGTGGAATTACCCCGAGGAGGGCTCATGGACACGATCAACAGCACGAACCTGCCGGTGCCTGTGTCCACGACCCAGAAGGATGTTGTTGGCGGCCAGGTGGTCACCGAGACCATGCGGCGGCTCAACACCGATGAAGACGGTCGACAAAGTCCCGACTACGCGTTCCAGACCAAGGTCCTCGGCGCGCAGGGGATCGGACAAAACGTCGATATCTGGGTCTAGGACGCAGCAGGAAGGAGAGGCTCTCGGCGCGGCCGGGGGGGGAAAGGTCCCGGCCGCGCCCTTGCATTTTTACGGCGCCCGTCGCAAGAACACCCCATGGCGACCATCCTCCACATCGACATGGACGCCTTCTTTGCCTCGGTCGAACAGCACGACGACCCGTCCCTGGCCGGACAGCCCGTCATCATCGGCCACCACCACCGGGGCGTCGTGTCCGCCGCCTCCTACGAGGCCCGAAAATTCGGCGTCCACTCGGCCATGCCCGTGTCCGAGGCCAAAAGACGCTGCCCGCACGGCGTCTTCCTGCCCGGCAACCGCCACCGCTACGCCGAAGTCTCCCGCATCGTCATGGCCACCCTGGCCGACTTCTCCCCCCTGGTCGAACCCGCCTCCATCGACGAGGCCTATGTGGACATCACCGGCACCGAGACCCTCTTCGGCCCGCCCGAAACCGTGGGCCGGCGCATCAAGGCCGCCGTCCGCGAGTCCACGGGCCTTGCCTGCTCCATCGGCATCGCCCCGGTCAAATTCATCGCCAAGATCGCCTCGGACTACGACAAGCCCGACGGCCTGACCGTCGTCGCCCCCGAGGACGTGGACATCTTCCTGGCCGATCTGCCCGTGGCCAAAATCCCCGGCGTCGGCAAACGCGCCGGGGAAGCCCTCGCCCGCCTCGGCATCCGCCGCGTCGGCGACATCCGCAACTACCCGCCCGAATTCTTCCAGCGCCACTGCGGCAAATGGGGCCTCGACCTCTTCGAGCGCGCCCACGGCCGGGGCAGCGCCACCGTCAACCCCGAGCGCGAAACCAAATCCGTCAGCGCCGAAAACACCTTCGACCGCGATACCGCCGACCGCGACGCCCTCGCCGCCTGGCTGCTCCACCAGGCCGAACGCGTCGGCCGCGAACTGCGCCAGGAGGACCTGCGCGGCCGCACCATCACCATCAAACTCAAATTCAACGACTTCCGGCAGATCACCCGCAGCCGTACCCTGCCCGAACCCACCAATACCGACGCCGTCATCTTTCGCACCGCCTGCGCCCTGCTCGACGCAGAACCCCTCCCCCGCCCCCTGCGCCTCATCGGCGTCGGCGTCTCCCACTTCGCCCCCCCGCCGCCGCAACAACTCGCCCTCATCGCCGCCCCGGCCACCCGACACCACCAGCATGCCGGCAGAATCGACGCCGCCCTCGACGCCATCCGCAACAAATTCGGCCGCGCCGCCATCGTGCGGGGACGATTGTTCGATTTCAGGAAGGAGAAAAAAGGGAGCGGGTGAATATTGGTTGCACGCGAGGAAGAGGCCTCCGGCGGCCGGGGGGAATCATTCCCCCCGGACCCCCTGGATGGTGGGGGCTAAAGGGGAGCGGCGCGGTTGCAGGCGAACACGGGAGGTCGCTGGGAAGAGCCAGGGCGGCTGTTCCGTGAACGCCCCCGGACTCCCTGAATGGTGGGGGCTAAGGGGGCGGCGCGGTTGCAGGCGAACACGGGGGTAAAGGTGATGCGCCCGTTCTCCCTTTTGCGGAGGGTCCGGGAGGGGATCATCCCCTCCCGGCCGCCGGAGGCGCTCAGGGCTTGCGCCCCCGGCCCCCGGCTCCGTACTCCACGGCGTGCAGACAAAGCCCCCGGGCCGGCGCGGTCGCCGGAGCGAGGGAGCGTTGGCCCTTGGCCAGTATGGATCGGACATCCGCCGGGGAAAGCCTGCCCCGCCCCGCCGCGACCAGCGTGCCCATGAGATTGCGCACCATCTGTTTGAGAAACCCTTCGCCGTGAAACCGCCACACCGTCTCCCCGGGTGCGGCCCCGGGCAGCCGCTCCACGGCATGGACCAGCCGAAAGGTGGTGGCCACCTCGGAGCCGGCATTCTGGAAGGCGGCAAAGTCGTGGCAGCCGACAAACACGGCGGCGCAGGCGTCCATGGCATCCGCGTCCAGGGGGCCGAACCGGCCCACGTCCCAGACGTAGGGCCGCCGCCAGGGCAGCACGTAGCCCGGCTGCGACCAGAGGGTATAGTGGTAGATCTTGCCCACGGCGTCGAACCGGGCATGGAAATCGTCCGGGACGACGGCGACGTCCGTCACGGACACGTCGTCGGGAAGCATGGCGTTGAGCGCCCTGCCCCAGGGGATGTCGGCCCGGGCCCCGGGCACGTCGACATGGGCGGTCTGGGCCAGGGCATGGACGCCGGCGTCGGTGCGGCCGGAACCGTGGACCCGCACCGGCGTCCCGCACAGCACGGCCAGGGCGTCTTCCAGGCAGCCCTGGACCGAACGGCCAAGGCCCGGCGCCTGAAGCTGCCAGCCGGCGAAGGCGGCGCCGTCGTAGGCGATGGTCAGGCGCAGGCGGGGCATGGGGCGTTTCCGGTCACAGGGGACAGCGCATTCAGGCGGTGCATGGCGGAACCTTCCAGGGAAGACACGGTCAGGTTGGCCGACCCGCAACGGACAGGGGCCGGAAAGGGATCGCACTCCCCTCCCGGCCCGTCCTGTCGGATTGTCGGCGAGGCTACTTTTCGGGGCCCAGGTTGTCCTGGGGCGGCAGTTGCAGTCTGGTCAGCATTTCGGTCAGCTCGGCCGCCTTTTTGGCTTCCATGTTGTTGAGCACTTCGCCGGCCTGGCGTCCGCGCATACCTGCCAGAATTTTGACCGCGATGCCGTTGTCCAGGGTCTCGAGGACCTTGGCCGCCTGCTTGGCGTTCATGTTGGAGTACACGTCGATAAGGTGTTTGACCTTCTGATCCTTGATGCCCTTGGCCTCGTCGATCATGGTCTTGAGGTTGGTCTCCATCTCCCTGAGCTTGGCCACCCGGGTGTTGAGGTCGGTCTCAAGGGATTTGAGCGCCCGTTCGCGCTGGTCCAGTTCGTCCTGGCGCTTGAGCAGCGCGGCCGCTTCGGGCGTGGCGGGCTTTTCGGCCTGGGCCGGAGCCGAAGGCTGCCCCTGGGGCTGCTGGGCCATGGCCTGCCCGGGGCCGGGGAGGGCGTAGCGCACCACGGAGGGGACCGGGGCCACCGCCGCCGGCGGGTCGGGCAGCAGCATATCCAGGCCGATAAAGGCCAGCACGCCGAGCTTGAGTCCGGCGATCACGACCACGACGCCAAGAACCTTGGTGATGCGGGGGGCAACCCTGCCGCCAAACCGCTCCAGGCGCTCCAGCAGGCGGTCGGAAGCGTCAGAGCGCCGGCGGCTGGTGATGCATCGAAGCCAGTTCGTCGTTTTCTTTTTGCTCGGCGAGGTTTTCTTCAAGGGCATGACGGTTGGCCTTGTTGGATTTGAGTTTTTCCAAAAGCTTTTTGTCCTTGGAGCGCGTCACCAGGGTGCGGCGGCAGCGTTCCCGGACCTCGACCAGTTCTTCGAACCTGACCCGGGCCGCCTGGATGTCTTCCCCGAGCCGCCGGCGATAACTCTGCCACAACCACAGTTCCCCCTGGGTCAGGTTCGGATTCTGGGCTATGGAAGCCTCGCGGGCCTCCTTCTCGTTGACCAGGCGATTGACCTCGCGCTCCTGGGCGTACACGGCGGCAACAGCCTTGGCCATTTCCATTTTCGCCCGTTCCTCGAACTGTTCCCGGATGTCCAGGACGCGTTCGAGATTGAAATGGAAAGGCTTGGCCATGCTGCTCCGCTTGCCGGCCACCTGCCGGCTTTCCGTCGGTTCCCTGCCTGTAAAGCAAATCCCGGACCATTTTTCCCAGGGCCTGTTCCCAATTGTGGTTGGCGCGAAGGGGAACGAAAGAATGCCTCCGGCGGCCGGGGGAAATCATTCCCCCCGGACCCCCTGGAGAAGGGGATGGCTCGGCCCTTACCCTGCCTTTCCGTCCGGGAGGGTCCGGGAGGGGGTGACCCCCTCCCGGCCGCCGGCAGTATTGGGAACTGGCCCTGGTCAGATCACTGCCGGCCAAAGGGCCCTGCCGTCAGAGGAGCCCCCCGGCCAGGACGGCCAGTTCGCCGGCGACAATGGCCGCGCCCAGGAAATCGCCGTTGACCCCGCCGTTTTGCCGGGCCAGCCGGACCAGGGAGAAAATCGCCGCCCCGGTCAAAAAAACGCCGAAAAACATGGCCCGCACTCCGCCAAGCCCCAGGCCGCAGGCCAGGGCGAAAACCACGGCAAAGGCCGTGCTCCCCGGCGTCGCCCCGGACAGGAACAGCGAACCAAGCCCGGGACGCGGGATGTCGCGGCAGACACGCATGAGGACCACGGCCCCGGCCCGGCCAAGGGCCGGCGCGGCGGCCAGCAGCCAGACCCGGCCGGAAGCCAGCAGCTCCGCGCCAAGGCACGTCTGGCCGGTGACGGCCACCACCAGGGCCATGCCGCCAAAAGCCCCCACCCGGCTGTCCTTCATGATGGCGAAAAACCGGTCGCCCCGGGCCAGACTGCCCCAGGCGTCGGCCACGTCGGCAAAACCGTCGAGATGAAGCCCCCGCGTCAGGGCCAGATTGGCCACGGCGAAAAACAACCCTCCGGCCAGCGGATGGCCGGCAAAAAGCCCGAGCGCCAGCGGCCCGGCCAGACAGGCCCCGAGCGTCAGCCCCACGGCCGGGAAAAACGGCACGCTGCCGGCCATATCCGGGTCGGCCGCAGCCGGCCCAAGGCGCGTCAAAAACCCGAGCGCGGCCAGATAGTTCCGTAAAGATTTCCTCATGCGGTCAACGCCCCCTCCCCCTGGGGCCAGAAAAACGTCAGCGCCTCGCCCCGCGACAGGCCCAGGATCGCCGCCGCCGAACCGCCGGCCACGGCCAGTTCCAGATAGCCCTGGCTGCCGGCCAGGAATCCCACCTGCCCCGGCCCGATTTCGGCATACGTGCCCACGCCGGCCAGGGGCGCCGCCACAGGCTCCACAAGCCGCACCCCGGCAGGACGGATGCCGAAGCGCTCCACAGCGCAACTCGTCACCACGTTGCCAAACCGGTCCACGGACAACACCCGGGCCTCGACCCGATCGCCCAGACGGCCGGCGGCCACGTTGTCCAGCCGCCGCAGCAGGCCGGGCGGCATGACATAGCCAAGATCGACCGGCCGCTCGCCCATGGCCAGCCGGGCGGCCAACGGGGCAAACACGTCGCGGCCGTGAAACGTGGCGCTGGCCGGCGCCACCCGGGGCGTGGCGTCAAAGGCCCGAAACCCGGCCAACCGGTCGAGGACAAGCGTCAAAAGCCCGTTGTTGGGAGCCACAATGATGCGCGAGGAGGCCTCAAGCACCACCACCCGCCGGTCCGTGCCCACCCCGGGATCGACCACCGCCGCCACCACCGCCGCCGGCGGCAGCCACAGCAGCGTGGACGCCAGGAAAAAGGCCGCCTGCATCACGTCCTGGGCCCCCACGTCGTGGCTGATGTCCAGCACCGGCACCCCCGGGGCAGCCGAAAACAACACCGATTTCATCTGGCCCACATACGGGTCCGCCAGGCCGAAGTCCGTGAGAAGCGCGATAAGGGGAGACGTGTTCATAAGATAGGGGAGGATGGAAGAGGATGGAAGAGAAGATGCCTCCGGCGGCCGGGGGGGATCATCCCCCCCGGACCCCCTGGATGGTGGGGGTTAACGGGACGTGCGCGACCGTTTCGGCACGCGGCAATCAGGCCGCCAAGCCCTTGGCAGGCCTGCCAAGTTCTTTGCATACTCCGGGCCAGAAGCCTTACAACTCGCCCATCCCCCACCCTCCCCTGCCTTTCCGTCAAGGGGTCCGGGGGGATTATCCCCCCGGCCGCCGGAGGCACTCTTCCTCTTCCTCTTCCTCTTCGCCTTCCCTTTCATCTTCCCTCTGCTCCGCTACGCTACACCGGGCGGATGGTCAGCACCGGGATTTTCGAGGTTTTGACCACCTTTTCGGCCACGGAGCCGAAGGGGATGCGGGTGACGCCGCGCCGGCCGTGGGTGCCCATGATGATCATGTCCGCCCCCACGTTGTGGGCCACTTCGAGAATTTTTTCGGGCGCGTAGCCGTATTCGACGCAGCCGGTGGCGTCGAGGTCCACGAAATGTTCGGCCATAAACTCGTTCATGACCCGTCCCGCGCCCTCGATGATCTGTTCGACCAGGGCCTGGATGCTGGTGGTCGGCACGTAGAGGCTGGCGTAGCGGTTCATGCTGGGCGAGACGTAGACGACGACAAGGCGCGCCCCGAGGCCTTTGGCGAAGATGGAGGCGTATTCGGACAGGTAGTGGGCCGCCTCGGAAAAATCGACGGCCAGGAGGATGGTCTTGACTTGAGGCGTCATGGGGTTCTCCCGTGGTTTTCCGCCGCGACTCCAATCTATCCCGGGGACTTGCGGCCGGCAAGGGTTTTGGGACGGCCGTAATTGAGGGCGGACGCTTTGCAACCCGCGGCCCCGTGCCCCCTTCCGCGGCAATCCGGCCGTGCTTGAACCGGGCGCTTTTTCGGCGTAAGGCGACAGTTCGCCGTCACGGCTATTGGAGGCTTCATGAGCAAACGCAGCAGCGTCGCCCTCGGCACCATACTCAAGCAGTCGGTCAAGGTGGCCCGCCACCCGTGGATCGCCGGCCGGCTGGCCGCTCTGGAAAAAGAAAAATTCCTGTTTTCCTATCTCAACCCCCAGGCGGAAACCGGCCATGCCCGCAGCATCCGGCAGCTTTCCATCCGCATAACGGACATGTGCAACCTGCGCTGCCACACCTGCGGCCAGTGGGGCGACCAGGGCTTCCTGCACGGCCAGGACCTCAAGGATCTCAAGCGCCAGGAGATCAGCCCCGAGCGCTATCTGTACCTGCTGGAGGATCTGGCCCGCAACGGCCACCGGCCCTCGGTCTACCTGTGGGGCGGCGAGCCGACCATGTACAAGGGCTGGCTGGAGATCATCGAGCGGGCGACGGAACTCAGGATGCCGACGTCCATCGCCACCAACGCCACGCGTCTGGTGGCTGCGGCCGACCGGCTGGCCGCGGCGCCCATGTTCTTGTTGCAGATCTCGATTGACGGGCATTGCGCCGAGACCCACAACGCGGCCCGGCCCTCGGCCGGCGGCGGGGACAACCACAAGGTCATCCAGGAATCCCTGTCCGCCATCAAGGAAGCCAAGAAGGCCCGCAAGACCAGCCTGCCGCTGGTGGCGGCCCTGACGACCATCTCCAGCGCCAACGTGCACCATCTGGTCGACATCTACGAGGCCTACAAGGACCGGGTGGATCTTTTCGTCTACTACCTGTCGTGGTGGATCGACGAGAAAAGCGCCACGGCCCATGACGAGGATTTTTCGCGCCGCTTCGGCTTCAAACCCAAGCTCCATTGGGGGTGGGTCGGCGATTGGACCATCAAGGACTACGAGACGCTCAACAAGCAGTTGGCCGAAGTGCAGCGCCGATCCAAGGGGTTCAAAAATCCGCCCGTCAACATCATTCCCAATGTGGCCGGCGTGCCCGATCTCCGGGAATACTACACCAACCACGACGCCACCTTCGGCTACAACCAGTGCATCTCCATCTATCAGGCCGTGGAGCTCGATTCCAACGGCGACATGTCGCCGTGCCGCGACTACCATGACTACATCGTCGGCAACGTGCGCGACCACACCATCACCGAGTTGTGGAACTCCGAGGCCTACCGCCGCTTCCGGGGAAGCCTGCACACCGAGGGGCTCATGCCCTCGTGCACCCGCTGCTGCGGGCTGATGGGGTATTGATGGCGCGTTCCTCCCGCCCTGCCCGGGTAGTCATGCTGCTCCAGGATCTGGCCTTCGGGGGCACCCAGCGCCAGGCCCTGGAGCTGGCGTCGCGCCTTGACCGCACCCGGTTCGCTCCCGAATTCTGGATGCTTTCGGGCCTGCGCGACTTCGCGCCCATGGCCGAGGCCGCCGGCATTCCGCTCACCTGGCTGTCGTCCTCGCCGACCGTCGGGCTGCCGGCCCTGGCCGGGCTGTGGCAGCGGCTGGCCGCGCAGCGGCCGGACATCCTGTTGCCGCTGACGGCCGTGCCCAACATCTGGGGCCGGGTGTTCGCCCGGGCCCGGGGCATCCGGGCCGTGGTCGGCACCTGCCGGGGCGGCGGGGCCGTCAAGCGCCAGCACGAGCGGCTGCTCAAAGGGCTGGCCGCCCACCACGTGGTCAATGCCGAGACGCTGCGCACGGCCCTTACGCGCCTGGGCCGACCCGGGGACAAGGTCACCTGCATCGCCAACGGCGTGGACACCGGGCATTTCGCGCCGCCGCCGCCGGAACTGCGCCCGGTGCGCGAGGTGGTCCTGTGCATGGCCCGGTTTTGCGAGGACAAGGACCACGAGACCCTGATCAAGGCCTTTGAAATCGTGGCCGCCCGCCGGCCCCGGGCCGAGTTGTGGCTGGTCGGCGACGGGCCGCTCAAGACCCGGGTGCGCACCCTGGCCGCCCGCAGTCCGGTGCGGGGGCTTATCCGCACGTATCCTGCCTCGCCCGATCCGCGACCTTTCTACCAGCAGGCCTCGGTGGCGGCGCTCTCCTCGGTGCGCGAGGGGCTGCCCAACGTCCTGCTCGAAGCCATGGCCATGGGCGTTCCCGTGGCCGCCACGGCCGTCGGCGGCATCCCTGACGCGGTGGTTCCCGAGGAGACGGGGCTGCTGTGTCCGCCGCACAATGCCGAGGCGCTCGGCGAGAACATCGCCCGCCTGCTCGCCGACGAGGCCATGCGGATCGCCTTTGGCGAAAACGCCCGGAAACGGGCCGTCAGCCACTATTCCATGGAAACGATGGTCCGCCGCCATGAGACCGTGTTCGAGCAGGTGTTGGAGACGACGGGACCAGGGGCCGGCGCGCGCTGACGCTTCGGGACGCGCCCGCCGGGAGGGCTTCCCGGCCCCATGGCGCAAGCCCGCCGCTGGCGATGCACTGCGGGGAAACGGCGCGTCGGGACGCCCGGCGTGAACGCCTGCCCCCCGCATCCCTGCCGACGCGGGCGTATATTTTCCGTCGGTGGCCCGGACGCCCCGCCCTGCCGGGGACGCCCCGGAAACCTCCCCCGACCGTATTGGAGGCAGTATGCCGTTACTTGGGCAGCTCCTGCTGGTTTGTTGTCTGCTGGCGGCCGCACCGGCCCTGGCCGCCGAACCCGACCTGTCCGGCCTTTGGCGCGGTTCGCTCTACGGCTCCGACCTGCAGGCCGTGATCGAGCAGGACGGCAACCACGTCAAGGCCGAGGTCGTGGTCCATGCGCTGACGGGCGAAACCAACGTCTACCACGTGGTGGGGGCCGTGTTTGACGGCCACATGTACGTGATGCACGGCAGCGGCCATATTTTTGAGGGCGACGCCCGCGGCGGAGAGATCACGGGCGTGCTCACCACCAAGGGCGGCAGCAGGATCGAGCTTCGGGCCACCAAGATCCTGTTGCCGGCCGGGGCGGCGACGGCCGCCCGCCGGCCGGGCTAGGGCCTGTTCCCAATTGTGGTTGACGCGAAGGGGAACGAAAGGGAAGGGAAGAATGCCTCCGGCGGCCGGGGGGAATCATTCCCCCCGGACCCCCCGGATAAAGGGGGTTTAACGGTGGGAAGGGACGGCGGATGAGCGCTAAAGCCGTGAATGCCTCCGGCCTTGCCCTGCCTTTCCGTCCGGGAGGGCCCGGGAGGGGATGATCCCCTCCCGGCCGCCGGAGGCGCTCTTGTGAACAGGCCCTAGACAGCATCGACTGGAGGTTTTGTGGAGTATTTCGCATTGGCGGCCATGGCCGCGCAGCTTGTCGTCCTGGCCGGGCTGTACCTGCTCGGGCGACGCCATGTGCGCGGCGGGCACGGTCCCGAACCCCTGCCGGCGGCCTGCCCCCGCGTGGCGGTCATCGTGCCGGTCACCGGCGACGAGCCGGGCATGCGCCAGGCCGTGGCCTCGATCGTGGACCAGGATTATCCCGACTGCCTCTTCGTATTCGTCACGGCCGACGCCGATGATCCGGCCGTGGCCATGATCGAGGCCGTCGCGGGCCACGATCCCCGGGTCATGCGCGTGGTGGCCGGCACGGCCACCCGGTGCGGCCAGAAAAACCACAACATCCTGGCCGGCATCCGGGCGGCGCATACGGCCGAACTGTTCGTTTTCTGCGATTCGAGCCACGTGGCCGACCGCCATTTCGTCGCCAATCTGGCCGCGCCCATCATCCGCGGCGACGCCCCCATGACCAGCGGCTTCCACAAGATCGTCCCTGAGGACGACGCCACCGGCACCATCGGCATGGCCAACACCTGCATGGCCCTGCACCTCATGCAGCCCGTCCGGGCCATCACCCAGCCCTGGGGCGGGGCCATGGCCATTTCCCGGCCGGCTTTCGAGCGGTTCGGCCTGCGGGAGCTTTGGGGCCAAAACATTGTGGACGATTTCTCCATGGGGCCGCATCTGCGCCGCTTCGGTTTCGCGGCCTGGCCGGTGGCGGCGGCCTGCCTGTCCACGCCCCTGCGCGCCGTGTCGCTTGGACGCTGGGACACGTGGCTCACGCGCCAACTGCTCTATCTCAAGTTCTGCCTGCCGCTCGACTGGCTGGTCTCGATCCTGGCGGTGTTCGTCCTGTCCGCGCCGCCGGCGTTGTCCCTGGGGCTGCTGGCCGGCTGGCTGGCCGGCTGGACCGGCGGCGGCGCGGCCCTGGCCGCGGTGGTCCATCTGGCGGCCTTCCTGGGCTTCGGACTGGTTTTCCGCACGCTGTGCCCCCGGCCGGTCGGCGTTTTGCCCTGGCTGCGCGGCTTTGCGGCCACCTTTGCCATGCTGGCCTGGTGCTTTGGCCGCACGTTTACGACCAACACCATGGGCTGGCGCGGCATCGCCTACAAGGTGGGCTGGGGCGGCGTGGTCCGGGCGGTGATCCGCAAGGGCTGACATGCCCGGCCTTGCGATGTCCAAAGGGCCGTTCGCCGGGCGAGCGGCCCTTTTTTACGGCCAGTGACGGCCGTGGCGGGCTTCAAGTTGGGGAGGAAAACCGTCGGCAGGCCGCACAGCGTCGCCGCCCCGGACCCTGCCGGCCATGCGGAGCCGCCGCTTTCGGCGACCGCCGGCCGCGCGGCGGTTATTGCTGGTCGCGATAGCCCCAGGCCGGGGCCTGATCCGGAGGGCCGCCCTGGTCCTGCTTCTTCTTGGGCTGCTTGGCAGTCTTTTTCTTCTGCTGTCCCGGAGGAACGGCTTTGGGCGTGTCAGTGGTTTTCTTGGGTCCGGCATAGGAAGGCGGGCCGTAGGGGGACGTCTGCTCCCCTTTGGGACCGGCATAATCCGGAGGACCGTAGGAAGGGGGCTGCCCCTGGGACTTCTTCGCCATGGCCGGAGCGGCGCACAGGACCGCCGCGAGAACCAGCGGGATCGCCAACAGCGTCAACGCAGTACGCATGGGAACTCTCCTTGGTGCGGGCGTGGGAAGGCTCCCGGCACTCTACACCCGGCAAGGCGGAGGGCAAATGAACGTTTGGCAAGAAAAGCGGACGTTCCGGAGCCGAAGGCTCAGGCCAGCCCGGCCTGCGCCTTCTGGGCCTTGAGTTCCAGCCACCACTGCCGGGCCAGGAAGCCGAACGGCAGCAGGGCCAGGACTTCCGGGATCTCCCGGATGCCGAAGCGGTACGTGGCGAGGTACAGCGCCGCGGCGCAGGCGGACGCCGCCCCGATGCGCCACAGGGATTTGAGGTCGAACAGGCGCATGGTCGCCTGGCAATAGGCCGTGGTGGTCACGGCCACCGCCGCCTTGGTGACAAGCATGGCCAGACAGGTGCCGAGCAGCGGATCGACCGGGATCAGCGTGGCGCACAGCGCGAGGTTGATGGCCAGTCCGCCGATGTAGACAAACAGCAGGAGGCGCTGCTTGCCCTGGCTCATCATGAGATAGGCGGCCAGATTGTGCACGAAGCCGCAGATGATGGTCCCGACCAGCCATTTCTGCATCCACATGGCGTCGGCATAGGCTCCGCCGTAAATCAGCCCGATCAGCCGGTCGGACTCGATGAAAAGCACGAACATGACCGGCAGCGAGGCCCCGATCAGCCAGCGCACGGAATTGTTGGCCAGCCGCGAAAACTCCCGGCGGTCGCTTTTCCACAGCCGCACGAACAGCGGATAGAGGACGCTTCGCAGCAGCAGGTTGGACACCAGAATGGAGATGCCGTCCACCAGCTCCCAGGTGACGCTGTACTGGGCCACCCGGGTGGGGCCGCCCTGGCTTTGCAGGAAATACAGGTTGGCCTTGTTGTACAGGATGGCGGCCAGGGCCATGCCGACGAAGACGGCCCCGTTTTTGGCCGTGGCCCAGGTGCGGGCCAGGGACTTGCGCTTGAGCTCCAAACCGGAAAACTCGGTCTTTTTGAGCGCCATCCACACGCCGCCGGCCAGATTGACGAGGTTCTCGATGAGCTTGAACAGCGCAATCCAGTGCGGCGCGGCCCCAAGGGTCAGCAGGGCAATGGCGTAGCCGTAGCCCAGGATGCCGGAAACCACGCGGATGCGCCCCTCCAGATCCTGGCGGCCCTCCACCCGGATGGCCACGAAAAAGGAGCTGGCTATGGCTTCCAGGCCGACGCCGGCCGAGATGACCATGACCAGGTTTTTAAGCCCCGGCGTATAGCCCTGCCAATAAACGAACGCCACCACGCCCAGCCAGCCCGCCACCAGCAGGATGCCCTTGAGCATGGTGTACTGGGCCAGGATGTCGCCCTTGTGGCTGTATTTCTTGCTCAGCGCCGAAACGAGCGGCTGGTTGAGGCCGAACTCGCCGAGAAACAGGATGATGGAGGCCAGTCCGAAGGCCACCATGAACTCGCCGTAATCGCTGGTGGAAAGCCGGGCCAGATAGATCAGGAAAAAGGTGTGCAGCGCGTCGTGAATCCACTGTGCGCCGGCCAGATGGGCGAATTTGGACAGAATGCCGTAGGAGGGACGGGGCGTCTTGGTTTTTTTGGGCGAATCTTGGGGCATGGGGGGTTCCCCCCTCCCGGCCCCCCGGGCCGGGGGGTTCTTCTCCAGGATAGTCGGGAGCCGCTGCCGGTCCGACTCGGTCTTTTCCTGTGCCTGCTGCAGCGCCGCCTCGGCCTTCACGCGCTCGGTGACGTCCTGCCAGACGACCAGGGCACCAACGATCGCATCGCCCTCGCAGATCCGGGAGGCGCTGGCCAGGACATCGATGGTCCGCCCGTCGGCGAGCGTGACCGCGAACGGATCCTCGACCACCTCCTCGCCCGCGAGCGCGCGGCAGGCCGGGAGCTCCCTAGGCGCGAGGTACCGGCCGTCCCGGCGGCGGTGGCGGAAGGTGCGAACCACGTCCGCGGGCGAGAGGTCCTGGAGCGGTCGGCCGGCGAGCGCCTCGGCGGCGGCGTTCGCCGCCATGATCCGGCCGTCAGGCCCATACAAGAAGGCGGGCTGGCAGATGGCACTGAGCGGGACGGCGGACGGAGACATGGTGTGGTGCGGTGGTAAGCTGTCCCGATCACCTTACCGGGGAAGAGATAATGATTCGCATCGCCGCTGCAGGGGGTTCTGCCGCGACAACGGCAGGCCGTCACGCCGCCGGCAAGCTGAAGAAGAACGTCGACC
>Ga0074193_1000544_pt1 | contig 59865 bp, 61 predicted proteins | sample EPASupsiteHSE605_FD_64523 | JGI IMG/M metagenome (GOLD analysis project Ga0074193, IMG submission 64523) | Bioremediated contaminated groundwater from EPA Superfund site, New Mexico - Sample HSE6-05 | ecosystem: Environmental > Aquatic > Deep subsurface > Groundwater > Contaminated ...
CCCCGTCCGCCACTAAGATATTAAATCGCAAGCTTCATTAATATCTCCGTTCGACTTGCATGTGTTAGGCACGCCGCCAGCGTTCGTCCTGAGCCAGGATCAAACTCTCCAATAAAATATTGTTACGGGACATTCCTCCTAGGAGGTGTGTCCCAAAACATTAATCTTCATCGGAGCCTTGATGGCTCTAATAAAAGTTCTCGCTGGACCTAGTTCCTTTTACAGAACTATTTTTTTCGCACTTCTCTTTTCTCTTTGTTCTGTTTTATCAAGATCATCGCCCCAGTTTCCCGGCACTTCGCTTTAACACTTCTGTGTTGCGCGCAAGGAGTATCTTATCATGGGATAAATTTTATGTCAAGGAATATTGCACTCTTTTTTTTAAACAGCTCTTTTTTTAGCCTTCTTTTCAAGGTTAATCGCACAATCCGGGCAAACCATTTCACATATACTACAGGCAATACAGCTGTCTTCGTCTTTTGGTTTTACTGTAGGTGTACCATAAACCCCAAGTTTATCTGACCAGATTAGGACTTGATTCGGACATTTTTCTTTGCAGAGTCCGCAGCCTTTGCAGTAATAAGGGAAGATATGAAAATTGGCCTTTTCCATCTCAAATGATATAGCTTCCTTATTAGGCATTCTGAGCCACTCCTTCCTGCAAAGCTTTTTCAGCCATCTGCTTACCGATTTCCAATGCTTTAAAGTTCAATTCCCGCAGGGATGGATTTTTCTCGAATTTATAGCCCAGCTTGTGTTCTAAGGCAGCCTTGGCGGCATCGAAACTAACCACGTTACTTAACCCAATGACACAGCCCATGATAATGATGTTGAATACCCTCGGATGCAGCTCTTTATTAGCTGTCTCAACAGCCGGTATAGCAATGATCTTTTTAGCTTCTTGCGGAAGCTCATCCGACCCCAGCTTAAAACTGGAATCATAAACAAATAGGGTCTCCGGACCTGAGTATCCAAGCATTCTAATCACTGCGCGTTCGCTCAGAGCCACCACTATGTCAGCTTTATGAAATTTGGGAGCACCGATTCTAGCATCACTGAACTGAATGAAGGCGATCGATACTCCACCTCTCTGCTCCAAACCGAAGTTTGGTATATATAAGGCCTGTTGATTATTTTCATAAGCAGCTTCCGCCATGATCTCAGCTATAGACTGCACTCCCTGCCCGCCTTCTCCGGCGAGTGCAATTCTTATTAATGACATTATTTATCCCCCTTTCCCAGCGGATTCTTTAACTCCCCAACCGGGAATTGTTTTTCCATCTCATCCTCAAGGAAATTCCAGGTTTGGCAGGCATTTGTACGCCAATTGGTGGGACAGGTTGATAGAACTTCCACAAATGAGAAGCCCTTACCTTCCATTTGATTCTTTAAAGCTGATCTAATATATTTCTTAAGTTGCTTATATTTGGACACTGTTCCTCTGGCAATATATGCACTGTCCGCTGTTACTGCGGCAAGAAATTCTGGTCCCATCATTGGGTAACCGGTCACCTCGGGGTCCCGTCCATAAGGGCTGGTCTCCGTCTTTTGTCCAGGTAGAGTTGTAGGTGCCATTTGCCCGCCGGTCATCCCATAATTAGTATTATTGACCAGGATCAAGGTTACTTTCTCATTACGTACCGCAGCATTTAATAGATGCTGTGAGCCGATGGAGTATCCACCGCCATCACCCATGTAACCTATAGTGATTAGTTCAGGACGAGATCTCTTGATACCCACCATAACCGGAGTGGTTCTGCCGTGGTGGGTCTGAGTGCTGTCACAGGCAAAGAAGTCCCATGAGAGCAATGAACAGCCTATATCACAGCCAAATATGGCTTGGTCCTGGATTTTAAGTTCATCTATAGCCTCTCCCAGTGCTTTTAGCACAATTCCGTGTCCGCATCCCGGACAAAATTTGTGCGGCTTGGAGGGAAGATACCACGATTGGGGTACTATTGGTGCAATCATTTTTTAACCTCCTTTCCTATAACACGCTTTTTACTTTATTAATAATGTCATAATCTATAATTCCTACTCCCGGCATGAACAGGTTTTCAATTTTCACAGTTTCACCGAAAATCTCTTGTTTAGTCAATTTATCTAACTGCCCGTAAGCCGATTCAGCTATGAGGAGTTTTTTAGCCCCGCTTTTAGCAATCGCCGCCCGGAGTTGTTTATGAGGATAAGGCCTTAAAGTTATTGGCCTAAAATAACCGGCTTTGATACCCTGAGCCCGCAGAATTTTGACGGCATCATCGGCGGCCCGGGAAACTACCCCATGCGATACCACAATTATGTCAGCATCATCACAATTCTTTTCATCATACTCTACGATTATATCCTTAATAGACTCATACTCGGCGGCAACTTTCATTACAACTTCATATAGTTCTTCTTCCAGGCTGTATATGTTGCATAGGTGCTGCGGCTCGCGTCCCGCTCCAATATGCCCTTCCAAACCGATAAGCGGAAAGGGCTTAATCATTTCAATACCTTTGTCTTCCGGATCATACATTTCCAGCGGTTCACGCATTTTAGCCTGATAACCATCTCCCAGGATAAAAACCGGGAACCTATATTTCCAGGCTGTATTGAAGCCTTTTATTATATAATCATAAATCTCTTGGTGAGTGGCGGTGGAATATACTATCCTCATGCCTTCACCATTCCCCCCGAAGGTGGTAAGAGTTACTTCTTGCTGTGAATAGACCACTGTTCCCGAGGATGGGCCCCCACGCTGTTGGATAATTGCCAGCAATGGCAGACGCATCGCTTCAGCCATTCCAAAAGGCTCCTGCATGAGTACATTTCCTGGTCCAGCGGTGGCAGTAAATGCCTTTTTGCCGCTTTGAACCGAACCGCATACTGTAAAGCCAGCTGACAGTTCATCTTCAGTTTGCAGAAAACCTCGCCTATACTTAGGTGCCAGACGAGTCCAATAATGCATGATTTCGTTTTGAGGCGTGATGGGATAACCAAACATCATATCAGCGCCAGCAGCCAAGCATGCCCAAGCTGCAGTTTCATTGCCAGTTACAAAAGATTTCTTGGGTTCACCAATAATTCTTAGCATTAATTTAACGCACCTCCCAATGGTTTTAGTGTGTATCTAGTTATTGAAATACCTGAGTACTACCAAATTGCACCAGGCATATATCTTTTAATATATTTAGTCGGGATGTCATTTTCAGCAGCTGGTACCGCATCCCGCAAGTTCTCATCTATTGCCAAGTAAGCAATAGGTATACCAAGTTCTCGTGCTGCTACTTGGATTACATTATTCCCCTCAATTATGATTTCCGGCGTGCTTTTATCGCCCAGATGCGTATTTAGCACTACCGCATCCACTCTTCCCAGGTCAATAAGGTATTCCTTAGTTTTCTCCAGGGAGTCGGTCATAGGACGGGTTCCATTAATTACTGCCACAATCAATAAATCTGGCGATTCATAGGCTCCTTCTACCAAGTTTAGAGTTTTGGCACCCTGTACACCATAACCTATATCAAGTATTATATCGCCTTCATGCATGAGAGCCCAACGGGCTCGCGGGTTTAACATTGCTCCGGTCTCCCCCAGACCGAAGGCATCTTCGCGGGCAAAGCTAATGACGTCAATTCCCATTTGTTCCAGGTCTTTTTTCAAAATCCTTAAAGTATAAAAAGGCTCTACTGTATCAAGGTCCACCAGAGTTACCTGTCGGCCCTGATTTTTCAGTTCTAGAGCCCTATTAATTGCCATTTCGCTTTTGCCACTTGCGTATTCTCCAATATACGCCTCCACGATTCTATTGGTTATCTTTTGCGAGAAACTAAACACCTCCCAGTGTATGTATGATTCCAAGGGTCGTTTCCAAAGTGCTATTTATAAGTATAAATTAATTACTAATTATGCGTCAATATTAATATTAATGATACATATATTACACACAATACCCAGTAAATAACACTCACATTTAAAAATGCCTGATTCATTAGTTTTGTCTAAACCCAACTTCGCCTATTCCTGGGGCTTTTATCACTACCGCCCTTAGTTTTGATAATACCGTCTGCGCCATAATAAAAAAAGACCAGAAAAAAAGGAGGATCGCTCCACCCTATAACTATATTATATATTTGATGTTTATTTCAGCAATAATTGAAAACATATCAATAAAAGTATACCTGGTATACCTAGAAAGCCAGCGACTAAAATGGTAATAATATTTACGGGCAGTACGAAGCCGAAATGGGCTGCGGCATAGTTCACCAGCAGAAGTAAGACTAATCCAACCACCGAATTGATAGCCACTTTCCAGAGCAGTTTGACTGGTTTCATTACAACCTTGGCACCAATATAAATGACTACCAATAAGAATAAACCGGCTAACACCAGGTTAATTGTATCCATCGGTTTACACCTCCCAGTACTAATTTAGTCGTTCAGTTTATTTATATCTATTTCGTTAATACCATCCAGGCTATTTTTTCTGCCGATACTTTTTAAGCAGGTAATCATAGCGCTTCTCGGCAGCTGTAAGTTTGTACACAGCCCACTCTACCATTTCCGGATCCTCTACTGCTGAGTAAATGTTGCGAGCTGCAGCTACTTCTTCTCCTGCCATCTGTATTAATTTAATTTCATCAACGGGCTCACTTGGCTTCTCGTCAGGTCTCATCATCCATTGCTTGCGGATGCCGTTCCACATTGTCGCCCAGGCTTTCATAGTCTAATCCTCCTGGATAAATATGCAATAAAACTATTGTCCCAATGCATCTTATGCCAGTTAATAAGCTAATATACCTAGCGCATAGAAAAATTAACATCTGTTTCCAGATTATAACTCTTTGCGCCCTTCCATGGCCCGGCGCAAAGTAATTTCATCGGCAAATTCGATATCGCCCCCCACCGGCAAGCCATGCGCCAGGCGGGTGACCTTAACCTCATGTTTGCCGACAACGGAAGCCAGATAGCGTGACATCACTTCACCATCAATATCAGGATTTAGTGCCAGTATTACTTCCTTAACTTCTCCCGTCTTTAGAATTTTAAGTAATGGATCCAGTTTCATTTCTCCCAGATCGTTATCTTCCATAAGTCTAAAACTGCGGTTCAGCACAAAATACTTGCCGTTGTAACCAGTTCTTTCTATAGCAATAATGTCTCCTGCTTCCTCAACAATACACAGACTGCTTCCAGCCCGGCCAGGATTACTGCAAATAGAACAAGGATCTATATCAGTAAGGTAGCCGCAGATCGAACAGGGAAATACTTTTTCCTGCGCGTCCAAAATTGCCTTCGACAACTGCCGGGCTTCCCCGGGGGGCATCTTCAATATGTAGAGAGCTAGTCTCTGAGCTGTCTTGGGTCCAATTGTGGGCAGTTTCTGCAGCTGGTCAATCAAATTTTCCAGCGGTCGGGCCAGTCGCATATTTTTGCCTCCTATGATAGAAATAGACGTGGGACAGGGGGGACAGGTTCATTGTCCCACCTAATTGAACCATGGGGTGGTGGGACAATGAACCTGTCCCCCCCTGTCCCACGAGCGAAGCGAGTCTGCGTTTATTGTTCCCCTATTTTTATAGTCCGGGTATGTTCAGTCCGCCAGTAATCTTGGCCATCTCAGAAGATACGAGGTCCTGAGATTGTTTGATCGCATCATTTACCGCAGCCATAATCAAATCCTCCAGCATTTCCACATCTTCCGGGTCTACTACCTCGGGCTTAATCTTAATTTCTAAGATGTGCTGCTTGCCATTAACTTTAGCTGTTACCGCTCCACCGCCAGAGGATCCTCCTATAACCTGTTCCAGCAATTCAGCTTGCTTCCTCGCCATTTCTTCCTGCAGCTTTTTGGCCTGTTTCATCATTTGATTCATGTTGGATCCGCCCATCGGATTGAATTTCATTCGGTCATCCTCCTTAATCTTTAATTTCTATTATATCTTCGCCAAAATACTCGATGGCTTTTTTTACAACAATATCATTATACTGATTATCTTCTAAAAAAATAAACTGCACATCAAATTCCCGATTAAATATTTCCCTGATAACTGTGTCCACTATATCTCTATTTGCCTTCTCTTCCATTCTTTCTTTATGAAATTTATATCCCTTGCGAAAGCCAATAATCAGGGCATCCCCTTTGGTACCCAGTAGTTTTCCCTGAGAAAGCAGTGCATGGGTGGGTATTTTCTTTTCTTTTACCCCCGCTAATAATCGGTTCCATAGAACATCCCGCGCATCATGTTTTTCGTCTTTTTCTTTATTTAGATTCTTTTCTTCTTTTTCCCGTGGCCTGGGCTTGGATACTCTTGATGCGGGAGTAGTTGCTTCCGTTTGGTGTTCTTCACCTGTAAATAAGATAACCAGTTCTAAAAACACCATTTCCAGAAGAAATTTATGGCTCTCACTGAATCTGAGCTTTTCGCCGGTGTCCATAATCATCCGCAAGGCTTTTAAAATCTTAGTTTTGTCCAGCTTAAGCGCTTGTTCTTTTAAGTAATTATGGCTTTGTTCACTTGCCATCACCAACTCAACACTATCGCCTATCATTTTGAATAGAAGCAAATCGCGCAGATAGAGCGCGGTTTCCCGGGCTAACTGCCCAGCCTCTTTTCCCTGATTCAGGGCGGTACTCAGCATTTCTATAATCGTACCTGAATCCTGCTCAATGACTGCATTAATTAGTCGGGCCACAAAAATGTCATCTACCAGCCCCAATACCTCCAGCACATCTTCCCGGCTGATCCGACTATCCTTATACGAATGTAACTGATCCAGCATCCCCAGAGCATCACGCATCCCACCATTAGCCCGGCGGGCAATCAGGGCCAAGGCTTCTGCATCAAATTCGATTCCATTGCTGGCAGCAACATCTTTTAGGCGAGCATTAATCTGAGGCAAGGTAAGACGACGGAAATTATATTTCTGACAACGAGACAATATGGTACTAGGTATTTTATGCAGTTCAGTCGTTGCCAGTATAAAAATTATTGATTCCGGAGGTTCTTCCAAGGTCTTTAATAGCGCGTTAAAGGCTTCCGTCGTCAACATATGTACTTCGTCTATAATGTATACTTTCTTTTTACCTTGGGCAGGCAGTATACGCACCTTTTCTCGCAAATCACGAATTTCGTCAATACCGCGGTTGGACGCAGCATCTATTTCAATAACATCCATAAAGTTACTGTTGTTTATATCCTGACAGGAGGAACAGGTGTTGCAGGGTTCACCATTGCTCTGATGTTGGCAATTTACCGCTTTGGCCAGGATCTTGGCTAGGCTGGTCTTCCCCGTCCCCCTGGGACCGGTAAAAAGATAGGCATGAGTTAAGCGATTTTCGCGAACCGCATTCTGCAGGGCGGTTACTGTTTGCTCCTGTCCCACAACTTCCTGAAATTTCTGGGGTCTCCAAACTCTGTACAATGCTAAGTATGCCATGAATCTCGCCCCCTGCTACATAAAATCCGGTTCCCATATTAGGGGACAGGTTCGTTGGGACTGGGGGACAGGTTTACGTCCCACTCCAGGATCTGAATAGTGGGACTGATAACCTGTCCCCCCGTCCCAACGAACCTGTCCCCCTCTTATATTATATCGTTTTCTTTCCCCTGGAACCGAAAAAATACTATAAATAAAAAATACAGGTTAAAAACCTGTGTTTTTTAAAAAATAATGCCGTGCACCTGGCCTCGAAAATACCTTCCAGGCGATGCTCGAACAGTTAACTCCGTTCAGGCTACCCTACGTCACACGGGATGAACCCTTTAGTGCTGCTTCCTTCCGGACCTGACACGGTTCAAGGTGTCCCATTGCGCAGGACCCAAACATCTTCGACACTTATTCAAGCCGGACCCTACAAGGATATCCCCTCGGCTCAGGAATTCAATCCTGCTGTAGCGGGTTGCAGGTTACAGGGCACCGCTAATTCCCCATCTAGCACGGCAAATCAGATTTCTTATTAGTCATTCGCCCACTAATTGTACCTGCTTTTCAACTCGATTGCAAGGGGCTTAAATTTGGTATAAGTTGCACCAGAGACGGCCCTCTCTAATCTATTCCAGCGAAAAGCTCCAGGTAGTCTCCATAGCCTTCTTCTTCCAATTTTTCCGCAGGGATGAAGCGCAATGAGGCGGAATTTATGCAATAACGTAAACCAGTCGGATTAGGGCCATCCTTAAAGACATGACCTAAATGAGAATCGGCTGCACGGCTTCGCACTTCGGTACGTAACATAAAATGACTGAGATCCTTCTTTTCTTTGATATTATCCTGATTAATAGGCCTTGTAAAACTCGGCCAGCCGCATCCCGAATCAAATTTATCCTGTGAACTGAAAAGCGGATCTCCTGATACAATATCAACATAGAGACCTGGGCGCTGGTTATCCCAGTACTCATTATTGAAGGGCGGCTCGGTGCCATTTTTCTGTGTTACTTCGTGTTGCAGCGGGGTCAGGTTATTCTTTAGGGTATTACTATCTATTTTCCAGAATTTTTGTTTAAATTTTTCCCGCCCCGAGGCTTGCTTATAATGTTGGTAGTGCTGGGGCTGTTTATGGTGATAAGCCTGGTGGTAATCCTCCGCCGGGTAAAATTCCCGAGCAGGTAAGATTGCTGCAGCAATAGGCTTCTTAAACCGCTTGCTCTCTATTAAAGCCCTTTTGGAGGCTTCGGCTAATATTTTTTGATCTTCATTATGATAAAAAATTGCCGGCCGATAAGATGGGCCGCGGTCATAAAATTGGCCCTCAGCATCAGTAGGATCAATCTGTTGCCAGTAGACAGTGAGCAATTTTTCATAACTGATAATATTAGGATCAAAGTTAATCTGTACTGCCTCATAATGACCGGTATCTTCATAACATACTTCTTCATACGTGGGATTTTCCTTGCTCCCACCCGTATAACCTGACACAACCTTGGTTACGCCTGCTAGTTGCTCAAATGGTGCCACCATGCACCAAAAACAACCTCCCGCAAATGTTGCCTGTTCATAATAATAATCTCGCCTGTCTTCCATATAATCACTTCCTTTGTGGACTATATTTGTTTTACCCAGTTCAATAGTTTTCATACTCTAATTAGAACCTATGGACCCATCTTGTGGCATTCCTTATTCTTCTTTATACTATAATTTGATTATAGTATCCATTTCCCAGGGGAGAGGGGCTTGTTTGCCAAGTGAAGAACCTTGCTAAACCCGTTTTATTACAGACTCGTTATTCTGCTTTTACGGATGGTCTTAAGGCCGCTATTCCTATTGCTATTGGCTACATACCGATTGGAATAACTTTTGGCTTATTGGCCAGATCGGCCGGGATTCCCGATTATATTACGGTGATGATGTCTTTAATCATCTTCGCCGGGGCCAGTCAATTCGTAGGCATCAACTTAATAGCTCTGGGTACTAGCTTCTGGGAAATAATTTTAACCACATTTATTCTGAATTTGCGTCATTTGCTTATGTCGGCATCCTTATCACAAAAGGTCGTTCCCGAGACCTCGAAAGGGATATTGGCACTATTGTCTTTTGGTATTACGGATGAGACTTTTATGGTAGCATCATTCCGTGAAGAAGACCATTTAAAGCCTGAATTCCTGGCGGGATTGAACTTGCTAGCTTTTAGTGCATGGAACGTCGGAACCTGGATAGGGATCTTTTTATCGGCGGGCCTTCCCGAAGCAGTTAAAACCAGCATGGGTATTGCCCTTTACGTAATGTTTATCGGGCTGCTGGTTCCTTCCTGTCGCAGGTCTAAAGCAACGTTGTTTATTGCTTTGCTGGCAATGGCTGTCCATGGTTTCCTGCATTACACCCCTTCAATAACCTTACTTTCAACCGGATTAAAGATCGTAATAACAACTATCATAACGGCTTTAATGGGTGCAATTATTTTTCCTGAGGAGGAAAGCGCATAATGGACAATTTATGGCTGCTAGTTCTGCTTATGGGCATAGTGACATTTATACCTCGTATACTGCCCCTGACATTTCTAAATAACATGCGTTTGCCCCGGTTCTTGAATTCATTTCTGCGCTTCGTTCCGTTTGCAGCTTTAGGAGCCTTGATTTTTCCCGGCATCCTAACATCAACCGGCAATACCACCTCTGCCTTGGTCGGCGGAACGGTGTCACTGCTCTTGGCTTTCAAACGGGTGAACATAACTCTGGTGGTGTTTGGTGGGATATTAGGGGCTTATTTAGGAGGGTTATTGTGGTAAGGGTTTATGCCAAAATATTGCGACAGTGCGACAGGGGACGGTTCTGTTTTGTCGCATTAGATTTTATGCTCTGAATATAATGTCTTTACTTATTCCTAAAATATTAGACAATTGACGAACCGAGGCACCAGTATGCTCTTTTATTTCTCTAATTCTATTATTTCTCTCTTTTTTGTTTTGGCAACTACGTATGTGATCAATGTCTTCCTCATATTGTCTTAAAATTTCTATTGTGTTTTTTCTTGCTTCAGAATTATTGATCGATGTGTTTTTTTCTCGCTCATTGCGATCTACGTCGATCACTGGATCGTCTGCCGGTTCATTAGTGAACGTAATAAGCTGTTTGATTGCATCTTTTTCATCATTGGAGAAAATCCCTATAAGTAAATCCTTGTTAATCAGTCTCGTAGATTCTTCGGCTATATTAAGATAAGCTCTATAACTACTCCATGGATAATCCTCTGGTTTAGCTACAACTCCCGCCTTTATTGGATTATTATGAATATATCTTGCTGCTAGTAGCAAATAATTATCATCTTCGATAATCTCACTCCGGAATCGATCCTGAAATAAATGGCCAATCCTATTATACTTACGATTAAAATAGTATGCATATGTAACATTTATTCTCTTCATGATAAGGGAGATGTTTTCGCTGCCTTCCTTAATGAGCAAATGGACATGGTTGGTCATAAGACAGTAGGCAAGGTTATAATAATTATTACTATCCTTGACCTTTCCTAATATTTCTAAAAATTTTTTTCTATCCTCAACATCAAAAAATATATCTTTTTTATCATTTCCCCTTATCATCACATGGTATATATTGCATGAGCTCAAACGTCTTGCATTTCGAGCCATTTTCCTCTCTCCTCTAACACTATTTTATATATTTTACCAAATTATGAAGGTTGAGACAATACGAATGAAATAAATGCGACAAAATAGAACCGTCCCCTGTCGCACTGACGTATTTACTTATGGTAGGGTTCTCCCTTCAAAATTTTGAATCCCCGGTATATCTGCTCGCTGAGGATGAGCACTGCCATCTGATGCGGAAAAGTCATTTTGGAGAAGGAGATGATGCGGTCTGCTCTCTTTTTTACTGTGTCAGCCAGCCCATGGGAACCTCCAATTACTAGATTGACTCTATTTGAACCGGACATGTTCCATTCCTCAATACAGTCAGCCAGATCTTCAGAACTTAACTGTTTACCCCTACCATCCAGGACCACCAATATTTCCCGGTCTCCCAGCAAAGACAGTATCCGCTCCCCTTCTTTGTTCAGGACCCTTTCAATGTCCTTGGCCCCAGCATTAGGGCTCACTTTTTCTTCCAAGCCGTCCCACAGTTCAATGTTCGTATAGGACCCTAATCGTTTGAGGTATTCATTTACACCCTGGGCATAAAATACTTCTCGAATTCTTCCCACCGATATGATGCGATATTTCAAATTCTCAACTCCTTCGATGGTGTTTTTCACAGTCTAACTCAAGGCCAACCAGGAAGCAATGGGGACAGGGGAGACGGTTCTGTTATCCCCTCTGTCCCCCACCCCCTGTCCCCCCACAATAAGAAAAAGCCCGTATTTTCAGCATACGGGCTTTTTGTGCTTATAATGAGTTAACGATAAGACCTAATTTGTTTTTATATTTGCACCCAGATTGGTTAATTTTTGGGCAATATCCTCGTAACCGCGGAAAATGTGAATGGCATCTTCAATGACTGTTTCCCCGTGCGCCGCCAGTGCTGCCAAGATTAGCGCGGCTCCGGCGCGCAGATCGGTTGCTTTAACTCTCGCTCCGTACAGGGCGGTCGTCCCTTCCACTACGGCGGTATGGCCTTCCAGCTTGATCTTGGCTCCCATTCTTTTCAATTCTTCCACGATTTGAAAACGGTTCTCAAATACATTTTCAACAATAACGCTGGTTCCTTCCGCCAAGGAAAGTAAAGCCAGCATCTGCGATTGCATATCGGTTGGAAATCCTGGATATGGCAGTGTTTTAATATCTGCCTTGAGGATTTTTGGGCCCGCTTTTACTAGTATCCCCTGATCGGTTTCATGGACAATTGCACCTGTCTCCTGAAGTTTAGCAATTATCGGGTGGAGATGAGTTGGAATCACGTTCTCAACCAGAATCTCACCCCCTGATATTGCAGCTGCAATCATATAAGTACCCGCTTCAATTCGGTCCGGTATGATAGCATATCGTCCCGCTTTCAGCCCGGAAACACCTTCAATCTTAATAACATCGGTCCCAGCCCCCCTGATTTTAGCACCCATGGAATTCAGAAAATTAGCCAAGTCAACAATCTCAGGCTCTTTGGCGGCATTCTCAATAATGCTTCCTCCCGGAGTTTTGCTGGCTATCATCATAAGGTTTTCTGTCGCCCCTACGCTGGGAAAGTCCAGGTATATTCTGGCCCCATGGGTTTGGGAAGCTTTTGCATAAATATAGCCATGCTCTATTTCGACCTCAGCCCCTAGAGCACGCATGCCTTTTACGTGCAAGTCCATCGGTCGTGATCCAATATCACATCCCCCAGGCAGAGACACTATGGCTTCACCCTGTCTGGCCAGTAAAGACCCTAAAAAAAGATTAGACGCACGCAGCTTTTTCGATAAATCATAAGGAGTCTGGCGGTTCATCTCCTGCACTGGTGGACAGATGGAAAGACTGCCATCTTCATTCCACTGTGCATTGGCCCCCATTTCATTTAGTATCGCAACCATAACCTCTGTGTCACATATGCGGGGAACATTATCAAGAATGGTTTCTCCCTCTGCCATTATACTGGCAGCGATAAGAACCAATCCCGCATTTTTAGCTCCGCTTATTTTAACACTGCCATGCAGCGCGTGTCCTCCCTCAATAACCATTTTCTCCTGCAAAATTCACACCTCGCCTAATTGTTTTCCAGGTACTGATAAAAATCATGAGAAAATGTTTCGTATTCAGTACCCAGAGCATTTTCGATTGCCTTGGTAATGGAATCACCTTTGCTCAAATTGTGGATTATTGCATATATTTTGTCTTCCCCGTAATTATCAACTATGAAATCCACCGCTTGTAAAGCTTCCCAATAGGCTACCGACTGATCGAGACCATCAAAGTTTTTGTCTAAATTGTTAAGGGTATAATAATAAAGATGCTGTTTATCAGCAAAAGGTGCAGCAAATTCAAACCCGGTAATATGTTTCTCTGTATATTGAGCTATTCCTTCTGTCCACCAACGATTATAATTCCCCCTGGTCATTTCATCAACCATTAAATGGGTAAACTCATGCACCATAGGCCCTTCCTTGGTAAAACGCTCCTGCTGCCCCACGCCTGATAACCATGCCCGCGGTGACAGTATCCGAATAGTTCCGCCCCAGTAAACTCCCAGAGCCTTTTCATCCTTATCCCAGCCAAAACTTGCAGCCAGGCTTTTGCTATCGGGATAAATGACAATAGTAGTCTGCTTGCTCGGCTTCTGTCCGAAGCGGTCACTTACTGATGTGTAAGCTTCCTCTGCTGCATCGGCTACCATAGCAACATCATTCCTATCTGCAGCCAAATATTTTATTTTATAGTGCGCAGTCTCCAGTTCATCCCATTGACCGGTGCTGATTCTGGTCTCCTGCCCAACCATGAATCGGAAAATATCCTGCTTAACCTGTATGGGCAGGATACTATTTCTAGACAGATAAAATGCCAGTAAGGCCAAAGCCAGAACTGACAAAGCTAACCAGGAACTGTTTATGCTTTTTATTCCTGACAAAGTACCCCTCTCCCCTCAACCGTTTACCTATTGATTATACAATGGTCAGCTGGCTTCAGGGTAAAGCAAATACTGGGATAGCTGTTATTCTTTTAGGTATTCAGTCACTTCCATCCCGGCCTGGACGCCGTCTCCAACCGCGGTTGCGATCTGCCGGGTTCGTTTGGATCTTATATCTCCAGCAGCAAATATACCCTCTACTGAAGTCTGCATGTGCTCATTGGTGATGATATAACCATCTTTGGTATTAATCAATCCAGTTACAAAGTCGGTGGCTGCCACTAGTCCAATGCTTACAAAGAGCCCCTCTACCTCCAGAACTTCCTCGGCTTCACTCTGAACATCCTGCAGAATGATTCTACGCATGAGGGTATCACCCTCGATCCGTTTTATCACTCGATTTAGGCGGGGCTCGATTTTGGGATTCTTTTTCATTTTATCAACGGAATCAGGAGTGGCTCGAAATTCTTCGCGTCGGTGGATAAGATAGACCTTGGAAGCGATATCAGCCAGGTATAATGCCTCTTTAACCGCTGATTCCCCGCCTCCTACTACAGCTACTGGGTAATCACGAAAAAATGCTCCGTCGCAGGTTGCACAGTATGATACTCCACGCCCCAGAAATTCCTGTTCACCTTCTACTTTGAGCTCCCGGCGATCCGCACCAGTTGCTATAATAATAGCCCGAGTCATATACTCAGCTTCGGTAGTGATGACTTTCTTGCCGGTAGGGGTATCCTCTATCATGATAACCTCTTCCATGCGGATCGTAGCTCCAAAACGTTCCGCTTGTTTACGAAAATTATCCATAAGCTCGCCCCCCAAGATGCCGAAGGGAAACCCCGGATAATTATCTATCTTGTCAGCAATAGCTGCATTTCCGCCCACTACCGCAGATTCCAGTATCAAGGTTTTCAACCATGCCCGGCCTGTATAGATACCAGCGGATAAACCGGCCGGACCACCACCCAAAATTATAACGTCATACATTTTATTTCTAAGTGCTCCTTCCCTTTAAGGATAAGTATTCTGCCTTTTTATACCTAGACAGCCCCTTAGGCACAAATAAGAACCCTGACCATTTCAGGCCAGGGTTCCGTTTTTCCAACTAGTGCAGATAATTTATCGGGTTACGGAACGATCCATTCTGCAGAACTTCAAAATGCAAATGCGGCCCAGTGCTACGGCCAGTTGACCCTCGGAGAGCTATAGCCTGACCCTGGCCCACACTTTGCCCGCTGCTTACCAAAATCCTTGAACAATGAGCATACCTGGTAACCAGACCATTGCCATGGTTGATTATCACAAAATAGCCATATCCTCCTTGCCAGCCAGCGAAAGTTACCACTCCGCCATCTGCAGCACTAATGGTTGTCCCAGTAGGTCCAGCAATATCGAGGCCAGTATGGCCTCCTCCATATGACTGGGAAATAGAACCATTAATAGGCCAGTTCAGTCTCCCCGAAGCGGTCCCGCTGCCGCCGCCGCGGGAAGCCACCTGATAAGTTGTCTTCCCTTTGACTACAACTTTATCAACAGCTTCTTTAAGTAATTTCTCTTCGCTCACATCTTTACTCTCAAGCACCCCGTTAAGTTTGACAGCTGTATAAGCGATAAACTTCTCACCGTTTTGACCTTCGGTCTTAACTTTTGTACCACTAATCGAATTATCCGTAAGAGTCTGGGTCTGATAGGGTATAGCTACATTGCCGCGGCCTTCTACTTTGGCGACGACAGTAATTAAAGGCTGGGGCTTATTTAAGATTATTGCCTGGCCCAACGCCAGAATACTATCTTCCTGAATATGATTGGTTTGTGTAATATCGGATACATACATATCGTTTTTACGAGCAATGGTCCACAGGGAATCGCCGGGTTGGACTCTATATATTTGCGGGGTATCAGTTCCGATATTTATTAAATTCCAGGCATCACCTGCTGCCACTATTTTGGCGGTTGGAACGTTCCCCTCGGTAATCTGCACATCCTCGGCAAAACCAACTGATAATAAATTCTCACCCGGTGCCAGCGGAGCATTGGAATTTTTTAATTCATCCAGTATGTGCTGGGCTACCGCCGTATTTTCGACATAAACAAGCGGTTTTCCATTCACTGCAATAGTAGCAGCGTAAGTCTTGGGTTGTAGGGCCAGCTTGATTTCTAACGCAACCTTCTCTGATGCCATTAACTGGTAACGACTTGCCAACGTTCTCTTACATATGACCCGATTCGCATATTCTTCGTTGCGCAACTGATTCAAAGCATCGGTTACATCCGAGTCCTTCTCAACCACAAATTCTTGCTGCCCGTCTACTATTACCGCATATGCTGGTGTTTTAATCCCAAAACACCATATAAACACTACCAGGAATATTCCCAGTAAACAATTTCCCAACATTTTTTTATTACTTAAAATTTTCTGCATATAACCTCTCCCACTATAGTTTTCACTTAACTGGCTTAAGTTCTACATGGATTGGTAAAATTCCTCCTTTTTTCTACATCTTATTTACTTTATCCAAATTTTTAATCATTTCCAGGTAAATTGCTCCTTCGATTCTTTTGCGATGCATTGTACAACTAACTTGAGCCGGTTGGCTCATGTCCCCGCTGGTATGATAGGCATTGGCATGACAGCCCCCGCCGCAAAAGTTGCGAGTCCAGCAGCGGCGACATTCCGATTTATCCCCTAGACGGTTATTGGTAAACTTCTTACTTATCCCGCCATCTAGTTCAGCGCCATAAATATTGCCCATTAGAAACTCGTCCTCACCTACAAACTGATGACAGGGATAAATATCCCCTTCGGGAGTTACAACCAGGTACTCCACCCCAGCACCGCAGCCAGACTGTCGTTTGGCCAGACAGGGCCCTTTTTGCAGATCCAGGTTGTAATGAAAAAAGTGTACGTCCCTGCCAAGTTGGTGGTAGGTACGAAGCAGATCGGTCAGGCGATCATATTCTGCTAGAACCTGAGGAAGATCCTCCTCCTCTATGCTATACCCATTTTTCGGCCCTATCGCCGGCTCCAGGGAAACCGCATCGAAGCCCAAGTCTAAAATATGCCGGAGGTCGCTGGAGAAATCCAGGTTGTGGCGGGTGAATGTTCCTCGTATGTAGTAACTAATTGGGTTACTTTCTACCATTTTCTTGATCCTGGGCACTATGTCATGGTAGCTGCCATCACCGTTGTTGAGTATTCGATGACGGTCATTAGTTGCCGGGCGCCCGTCCAAACTTAAGATGACACTGATATGGTTATCAATCACAAAATCGATAATGTCCTCATCTACCAGTAGGGCATTGGTTGTCAGGGTAAAGTTGATTTTCTTACCGCTGTCCTTTTCCCGCTGCCGCCCATATTGTACCAACTCCTTAAGCATAGCTGCATTTAGAAGCGGTTCTCCGCCAAAGAAATCCACTTCTAGCTGTCTGACCGGACCGCTTTTTGCAATCAAGAAATCCAGGGCCTTTTGGGCAGTCTGCAAAGACATCAAACCGGGCTTCATGCCAAAATCGCCTTGACTGGCAAAACAATACTGACATTTCATGTTACAAACATGGGCTACATTTAAACAGATGGCCTTAATCTGCAGGTGGGAAAAATCCAGGCGCAGGGCATCTTCCCGGGTAAAAATAGCCTCTGCCTGATAAGCAGCTTCCAACTCGGCCGCTACTTCATAGAGGTCCTCATAAGAGAATTCACTGCCTAGTTCGTTTATTACCAGTTGGATATCTCCCGCATAATCTATGAGTTTTTCAATAAAACGACAGCTGATGTCATCCAGGACATGAATTGCGCCACTATTTACATCCAGCAAAATATTAAGCTCTTGATATCGAAACAGGTGAATTCCCGCTTCAAAATCATAGCCTGTTGGTGATAACAAATTCCCTCTCCTCTCGTTGGCCAACCACTATAAAATGCCTAAAACATAAAAAGGGGGCTTACGCCCCCTTACGTCTTTGTTATTAGTTTTTACATGTCTGATTGCCAACCGTACATGATGTCTTGCAGGCAGATTGGCAAGAAGTAGCACATTCCCTGCAGTTTATCTGATCTTTATCTCTCTTCAGGTTAGGCTTGACCATCGTCAAAATATGTTTTTTCAAACCCGTAACTCCTTCCCATAGATATTTTATGTAAAATAGTCCATTAGCAGTTTTCTTGATGTAATATTATTCCAAAACCATTATCTAATCTCTTTATTGAAAAAATTGGAGGTTCGCTGTATTATAACGTATTATATTTAGGGTTGTAAAGGCGACTAATTTCTCAATTATTCCTTAATTACTTACCCATTCTCTTCAATGATAGCCATTTCATAGATTTTCTTAACGGAGCTTCGATTAAGTTCTTCAATTAAATCACATGAACCATTTACCATTCTCCCTGAATTTCTGCATACCTATGGTCTACACTGAAATCCCGCTTATCAAAGTAGTTGCCATTTGTTCCAAATGTAGTATCCACATCGATCCAGCGTCCTTCTTCAATGGAATAAACTTGATTCCAGGCATGATCACCCCAGGCAATGCCGCTGTACCCTAACCCGGTGATCAACCTAACCTTCAAACCAGTTGCCCGGCACATAGAGATATACAGACTGGAATAATCGAAGCAGATACCCGTTCTGGTGTTAAAAGCAATGATGGAACCAGAAGAAGTCCCGCTGATATTTTTGTTAATCATAGCTGCCTTTTGATAATCATAGGTGATATTCTGGCTGACCCATTTATACAATAAATTAGCCTTCTTCTTGCTATTTTGCTCAGTGCCCACGATTTTCCGGGCAGTTTCATCTATTTGCGCATTGGATCTAATAGCTTCATCCAGGGTGACTCCATTAAAATAGGTAATTACACGGGGATTGCCCTTATTAACCGGATTACTCGGCGAATATGCCCCTTCTCCCACTATAGGGACCCTCTCTGCCATCTTGCCAAAAGAATCATTCACCAAAACTGGGATCTTTTTGGCTATATTGGAATTTAGGGCAGGAGAAACCGCGTTTTTATAAACAATCTGGTAGGCATTTGAATCATTCATCCATCGGGATAAAAGGGGAGACGGGAAATAATAAGCATAGAAATTGAGCAGCAGACCCATAAAAAAGACTAAAAGTATTGATTTGGGCAGCTGTGATAAAGCACCCAACAGGCGCCGCAGTACACCGCCTCCAGAATTGTGCAGCGTATACAAACGGTTGGTCAAAGGTTCCAGCAGCCCCCTGTATAACGGAGCAGTAATAAGCCTTAAAATGGCGCGGATAATCATAAGCAGCAGTGGTACGATTAAAATATAGATTACAATATCCTGTCCGTAGAGAAATGTACGAACAGCTTCGGGTATCCAGTTATATATCTGCCCAAATATACCGGTGTCATTATCAAAAAATATCCTTCTGGTTAAATAAATAGCCAGAATGAGTCCTAATAGAAACTCCAGACTATCAATCAAAGACCATACTGAGGCTTTGATTCTGGCTTGGGAAAATTTTTCGAAAGCTCCGGTAATTAACGGCAGAACGAAAGCGATTATGAGTATTATATTAATAAAATTGTAATCCAACATATCCCATCCTCAATAACCAAAAAATATCCAGCTGATAAACGGAAAATATCCCGCCTAAATTATAGTACATAATGAATACGAGGATTAGCTTCAGTCTCCATAAATGCGACGAGAAATTAATCCTCTCAACCCAAATAACCCCAATGCCTCTGGATCACTTATGGGCGTGTTGAATATTTGCTGGCATTTAATCCCGCTACCTGTCCTTCGCCAACTGACTTGGCCACCTGATAGGGGGGACCAGTGCAGTCGCCAGCGGCATAGACTCCGGGTAGATTGGTTTCCTGATTGCGGTTCACCGTAATATGATTGTTGCTTATCTCTAAACCTGGCACCAAGCGATCCGGAGCAGTCTCCCCTCCCAGCACAAATATTCCCTCGGCCTTAATAATTATTCCATCCTTCAGCTTCAGTCCTTCTACATACTCAGTGCCCACAATAGCCGCCGGTTTGGCGTTGACGACCTCAATTCTCTGGTCCAGCTCTCCTACTTCTTTGTAGAGGGGCAAATAGTACACTTTGCTGCATATTTCAGCCATAAAATTAGCTTCGGTTTCAGCTTCATTGTCGTGTCCTATAATCAGCACATCTTTATTTTTATAAATAGGACCGTCACAGGTGGCACAATAGCCCAGACCTTTCCCCAGGAATAAATCCTCCCGAGGCAAAGTAGGTCGGTACGGTATACCGGTAGCGACAATAAGCGCCCGGGTTGAAACAACCTCATCTCCCACCAGTATACTATAGCCTCCATCGGCTTCATTTATCGCAGTCGCTTTGGTATTGATTATTTCAATATCCATCATGACAGCGTGGTCCATGAACTTTTGCAGCAACTCCCCCCCACTGCCCTCCGGTATACCCAGGTAATTGTTTATCTTCTGTGCCTTGTGCAGAGGCGGACTGCAAATGTCAGAGCCAATAACAATTACCTTTTTATTGCGAATCGTTGCGTTTATGGCAGCGGACAACCCTGCTGGCCCGCATCCCAGAATAGCCAGATCATACCTTTCCTGTCTCATTACTGATACCCCCCTGTTTAGAATTTATATTTATTATCTCTTATTCTCCATATACTAGTTGTTTTTATTCTCCTTCGTCGATTCATTCCCTGCAAATTACCAATAATACTTATCGACACTGTTCCCCATTATTTCGGGATTTTGGAGCACAAAACAGCAAATTGGGGTATGAGAGTAATAAATAGGAAAGTGTGTAAATTGGTTGTCAAAACACAAAAAAAGCTCCTCTATAACGGGTGCAATACATTGAACTGTCAGAGCAGGAGCAGTTGAATGCTTTATTCATAAAGCATTCAAAATATTCAACCATTAATAAATTCACAATTTTAATTTACCTATAATTGCACTTAATCTGTCTAAAAATATCTCTTAGATTTTACAGAAAATGGGCGAGACAAAAAATAATACGCGGGCAAAATAGTAATAGAACTTATTAGGAGGTGATATTTTGATAAAGGGCGCACAAAAAACCGGGGCCAGTTCCAATATGACCAATACAAGCGAGATTAATCCTACCGAGAGTCCAATCGGGGCTATTGACCAATATATGCCCCTTCCTGACGATGTTTATAAAAAATGGAAGAAACAAAAATAGGGCCATTAAAACGAGGGTAAATTACCCTCGTTTTAAGGCGTGGTGAGTTACTGGCGATATTAACCAGTGAGGGAATGCTGAAAGGGACGGGTCATTTGGACCACTTATATGCTTTTCGTATTCATTACCCTCATAGCGTTAAAAATAGCAATCAAAGCAACTCCCATATCCCCAAAGACTGCTTCCCACATTGAAGCAATTCCCATTGCACCTAAGACCAGGAAGATAGCTTTGACCCCCAATGCAAATACTATATTTTGATATACTATTTTTTTCGTACGTTTGGCAATTTTTATCGCAGAGGCTATTTTGGATGGCTCATCAGTCATAATAACGATATCGGCAGCTTCAATTGCTGCATCTGACCCCAAGGCTCCCATGGCCATTCCGATATCCGCTCTTGCCAGTACCGGCGCATCATTGATACCGTCACCAACAAACACAATCTTACCTTGAAGAGATTTTTTATTTTTCATTAATAACTCAAGTTTGTCAACCTTATCAGCTGGCAACAATTCTGAATAAACCTGATCTAATCCTAGCTGCTTTCCAATTTTGTCGCCTATTTGTTTTAAATCCCCAGTGAGCATCACCGTTTTCCTTACGCCGAGCCCTTTAAGCTGTTTAATTGCATCTGCTGAGTCTTCTTTCACTTCATCTGAAATCACAATATTCCCTGCATATTTATTATCTATTGCTACGTGAATTACTGTTCCTATTGTTTCAACGTCACTGTATTCGATATTATAGCTGACCATTAGTCGGGTGTTGCCAGCCAGGACCTCTCTGTTGTTAACATAAACCTTGATGCCCTGTCCAGCAATTTCTTCATAGTCTTTAATTCGGTTCTTATCTATTGCGGTATTGTAAGCGCCCATAATTGAAAGCGCAATCGGGTGGGTTGAATAGCTTTCTGCATAAGCCGAATATTCTATTAGTTCTTCATTGGTATATCCATTTTGGGGATTTATTCCGGAAACTTTGAATACTCCTTTGGTTAATGTGCCGGTCTTATCAAACACAACCATTTCAACACTGTTTAAAGCTTCAAGATAATTGCTGCCTTTTACTAATATACCTCTCTTGGAAGCTCCTCCGATACCTCCGAAGAACCCCAATGGTATTGATATTACTAATGCACACGGGCAAGAGACGACTAAGAACACCAGGGCTCTATAAATCCAAGCAGAGAAGGTCGCTCCTTGAATTACCAGAGGCGGTATTATTGCGAGTGCTAATGCTCCAAATACTACAGCTGGAGTATAATACCTCGCGAATTTGGTTATGAAGTTTTCAGTGGGAGCTTTTCTGCTGCTCGCATTTTGTACCAGATCCAATATCTTTGAGACGGTTGATTCTCCAAAATCTTTAGTTACTTTAATAGTTAATACACCATTCTTGTTGATGAATCCGCTTAATGCATCGCTTCCAGTTTTCAGTTCCCGGGGAACGGATTCACCAGTTAATGCAGACGTATCGGCCATAGAAATTCCCTCTATAACCTTACCATCGAGCGGAACCTTCTCACCCGGTTTTACAATTATTAAGTCTCCAATACTTACCTCTTCAGGGGATACCTTTTTTAGTTCGTCCCCAACTTTTAGATTTGCGTAATCCGGTCTGATGTCCATTAGTGTACTTATTGATTTTCGGGAATGATCGACAGCCCTATCCTGAAACATTTCACCTACCAAATAGAACAACATAACGGCTGCACCTTCAGAATAGGCTCCAACGAAGAAGGCGCCTATGGTGGCAATGCTCATAAGGAAGTGCTCACTGAACACCTGCCCTCGGCCTATGCCTTTAATTGCTCTTAAAACCACATCGCCCCCGACTATGATATAGCTGGTTAAGAATAGAGTCAGTTCCAGCCAATTTGGAAGGTTTAAAATCACCCCGGCCGCAAATATAGCTCCACCAATTACTAACTTGATTGTCTGTTGTTTATGCTTGTGTTCGTCATCCCCATCTTCATTGGCTTTGTTCTTTAAGGTACCAGCAAAAAAAACCTTGACCTCCGGCTCAATCCTTTTTACAATACCTTCTATCTTTTCACTCAATTCCTGGATATTCGCATTAACATCGGTTTGCATAGTAAGTTTCTTGGAAACAAAGTCTACCGAAGCGTACCGGACTCCCTCCAGCTTGTTGATTTCGTTCTCCATCTTGGCCGCACAGTTTGCGCATCCAAGACCTTCGAGTATTAATACTTTCTTGGCACCGGATACCACGTATTTATCTGCTTGGCCAGCATCTTCCGCACTTTTAAGCATTATTATTTGAGCACCATTAATAGCTGATTTTTCTGCTTCGATCACTTCAGGTTCTTGTAGCACTAAGTCCTTCTTTAAAGTTATCTGTTCCATGTTTAGCTTCCTTCTTTAATATGAATTAAGCCTAGTTCAAATATTTGCTTTATGTGTTCATCTTCAAGGGAGTAGAAGACTATTTTCCCTTCTTTTCTGTTTTTTACCAGTTTGGCTTGCTTCAGAACCCTTAGTTGATGTGAAATTGCTGATTGGGTCATATTCAGTAAGTAAGCCAGATCACAGACACACATTTCAGCTTCATCTAATGCCCATAGTATATTGGTTCTGGTTGAATCGCCAAATACTTTAAACAATTCAGCCAGGTCATATAGTGTTTCCACTTGAGGCATTATATCTTTTACCCGATCTACAATGTCTTCATGAATTACATCGCAGTCGCATCTATCAATCGGCCGCATTTTTCTAGCCAATATACCACCGCCTTCATTAATCGCATGAATAGTTGAGTAATTATTCATATATAAATTCTAACCCTGTCGTTTGTATAAATCAACAGTTACTTGAATAACTTTTCAAGTGTTATTTGTTTCTTCCTACATATACCGAATCAATATCTATTAAGCCCCGCCATTCTATGCTGGTCTATCATTATCATTGGTCAGGAAAAGGATGCTTTAAGCCTTGGCCTTCTGGTTACAAACTAGAACGCCTACGTATATGATTAAGTTTGTTTAACTACGGTCACCAAAAATAAAAAGGCACTTTCAAAATCTTGAAAGCGCCAGATTTTCTGGAGCACCCTTCGGACACTACCCCCTGCGGGGACTACTGGTGTTCGCATTCGCTCACGATTAATGTAGTTGATGTTCGCGATGCTAAAAATGAACTCGTTGCCCGGAAGGGCAAAGATTTGATCTGCTAGAAAACCTACTCTTTTAGGAATTATGACTTCTTAGGCAGGCCGATGATGTCTTTATCTTTCATAACATTAAAGCTTGACATCAATCCCGGAACCAATAACCTGATAAAAAACGAGCCGATCAAGCAACGATTGACGAAAGTCTCGTTTTTGTGTTCTGTGTGCCCTGTCATAACACTCCTACATTTGCAATAATAATTTAATGGTTACCGCAAAAACATCTGATGTAGTGGCAGCTTTTATCAAAAGCAAAATTTCTAACCCTTCCAATATAAAATAGTATTTGTTTGATTGACATCTGATTAATTGAATACCTGATACCTTTCCTGAGATATATTATCTATTTTATCAATGCATTCCATAAGCTTGTTGCGGTTTTCCGCCTTTAAATATACAAGTAATCTATTATCTTTGATCTTGATATTGAGGTAATTATTGTCATTCGTCATCATACCTGAAAAAAGTGCAGTAACATCTCCCGTTTTTATGCAGCCAGGGTAATCCAAAAGTATAATCATACTTCTATTAATCAGCAATCCTTGATCAACAATGTCAGGTCCTCGTCCTACAAAACTCATTTTAAACTTTTTTCCGAATTTTTCGCATTCTTCTCGATCTCCCAGCAGAAGCGGTAAACTATCGATATTTTTAGGTTCGGAATTTATATTATTGGCTTCGATACCCCTGCTATTTGAAGTAACAGGTTGTGTGGTATTTATATTAGTGGGTGCGTTATCGTTCATCGTTACTGGACCCTGTTGAGCATTATGAGACATGACCATAAATACGATAAACCCAATTAGAAGCACTCCTGCTGCTATCCAGCCCATCTTTGCTTGACTAAAACGAGCTTTTTTCTCAAACGCAGAATTTAATACATTCCCTCCACTATCTCTGGCTAACTTTTTTTTAGGCGATGCGCCTAACATTAGCTCAACATTGTCTGCCAATATATTCAAATGATTAGCTAACGGTGGGGTTAAAGCATCTAACCAATGATGACTGCTAACGAAGTATTCCATAGACTTAGAAAGTATTACATCTTCTATTCGAAATGGTAGTATTGGAATTCCTTTGCTTACCGCCCTTTCAACCTCCCTCATCACTTGTGGAGATGCATTAGAATGGGATGATAATAACAAGACTAACATTCGACTTTCACTTATCCCATCTACAATTGCTTGAGCATATTCTGCGCCTGGTAATACATCTCTCGGGGCAATCCAGCAACGAATACCTTTTGATTCAAGTGTTGCACACATGGCATCGGCCGTAGCCTTGTCTGCTGAAGAGTAGCTGATAAAAACATCATGAGCCAATTCTTGTATCCTCCCCATTCAATGAAATCCTTATTAAAATTGTCCAAGAACTACCTGCTTTTCCAGTTATATATTCAGGGTAAATTATAGCCTATTTGTTATTAATAGCCAAAGCTTTTACGGTTTGGCAGCACTTATATACTCCTAAACGATAAATATAGTAGTATTAAATCATGAACTTTATGGGAGGAAATTAAGGTTATTTGTTGAACGTATGAAAGTATCAAACTGAAAGGTTTTTTAGCCAGATATATACCCAATATTTATGGCAAGGAGCACTGTAATGACATACAAGCCCAAACCTATTGATAGTTCATTAGTAGTCTTGAGTAAAGAGGTTCTTGATCTTACCGAGATACTTGCTGAAAATGTACATGAAATATGGTCCCAACAGCGTCTTAACGACGGTTGGAAATATGGTCCCCGGAGGAATGATGCCCGTAGGGAACATCCCTGTTTGATTCCTTACTCGGAGTTGCCTGAATCAGAAAAGACTTATGACCGCAATACAGCTATGGAGACTTTGAAGGCTATTATCGCATTTGGTTACCAAATCAAAAAACTCTAAGTTTTGCCTTTCTATATTAGGGAGACACCCAAATAATATAAGAATAATTGGTTTTCCAAATTATGTAACAAGATCGTCCGGGGAGAGGTGAATTATGAGTAGTCCTAAGCGCGCCCGTTTAACTATAAATATAGGTGTCACTGGTCACCGAGATCTGGCCCTTTCAGAAAACGAGTTAACCTTATTAAAATCGCAAGTAGATCTGGTACTTGCAGAAATACAAACCTTCGTTAAAGCAATCTATAAGGATCCCTTTTGTCCTTTCAATAATAATCCCCCTGTTTCGCGAATGATTTCCTCATTGGCGGAAGGATCTGATCGTCTGGTAGCAAAAAGAGCATTGGAGAGTGGCTTTGAACTGCAATGTCCACTCCCTTTTCACTGCGAAGAGTATGAAAAGGATTTTATAACCAGGGAATCTCTTCAGGAATTTCGGAACTTACTGGAACAATCCAGTGCTGTTTTGGAATTAGATGAGAATCGAGAACCAAGCAGGCAAGGCGAATCATACCTATCGAGTGGCCGAGTGGTACTTCATCAAAGCGACCTTATCATTGCTGTATGGAGTGGAGAAGAAGCTAAAGGTAAGGGGGGCACAGGCAATATTGTTGAGGAAGCCCATAGCATGGGGATCCCGGTACTGTGGATCAAATCATATGCTCCTTTTGAGATTACGTTGATTGATGTAGATGAAGAATTGACGGGGTGGAAGGAAGGAATTGAGAGTTACCTAATATCTATCCTTAATCCTTTTAAAAAAGGCATTGTGCCCAGCTTCTACTTCTCTGAAATTAACCCTCGTAATAATTGGGGCTTTATGTATAGAATGTTCAAGGATCTTTTTGCTAGTTTCAGATTAAGCCTTCCTCAATTAAAGCTGAGGAATTTTTTACAGTCTACGGAAGAGGACTGGCAGCAGGATTGGAATTTATCCCCGAACTTGCCGCCAGAATATATTAACCAAGCGAATAGCTCCTTTCGCGACCATTATGCCTGGTCGGATAAACTAGCCATTTATTATTCTAATCTTTATCGTTCTGCTTACCTGCTGAAATATTTTTTTATTACCCTGGCAGTTATATCAGTAGCAGTAGGCCTTTACACCAATAATTGGAAAGCTTTAGCCTTTCAGATAATTTCCATGTCAATTACTATTTCTTTTATTCTTTATGAAAACCGCCAAGGATGGCACCGTAGGTTTTTAGATTATCGTCTGCTGGCGGAAATGCTGCGAATAATGCGATTTCTTATGCCCTTTGGACATAGTATTCCCTCCATAAATTTCTCCATCGGCAAAGAATTTCAGTCTACATGGTTAAAATGGCATTTTCGGGCGGTTATCAGGGAGGCGGGGCTTATGCATTTACGCCTGGACCATAACTTCCGGGAAGCTTACCGGACATTTTTTCTGAAATCGGAACTATATTCTCAACAAGTTTTCCATACAAATAATTCTATAGCCTGCGGCAATATATCCCGGCGTCTAGAAAAGTTTAGTATGTTTTTATTTGTTTTGAGTCTAGTTTTTATAGTTCTTAGATTTGTTGTCTTCTATTATCATGATGGAAGTGAACCCAATTGGATTAGAGAATACTCCATTAATATTAAGGAGTGGTGCGTCATCCTTCCCATCATAGGAAGTTCCTTTGCTGGCATACGCTCTCAGGGTGAATTTTCACGGCTGGCCATTCGTTCACAAGCAATGACGGGAAGTCTAGAACACATAATTAAAAAGCTACTCAACTTAGAAGTGGTCACAATAAAAAAACTGGAGCAGTACGCTGATGAAACAGCTTATATCATGGTAGATGATGTTTCAGATTGGCAGGGTTTAGTCAAAGCAAAATCACTAACTCTACCGCTATAAATTAAACTTCATAGCATAACAGAGTGGCTTTCTATTAACGGTGTGATGATGTTATAACTTAAACTCTCAGAAAGATTCCCGCGCTTAATGTGATTCTAATAATTCTTCTAATCCTCACCGTTCCCTTCGCTTGTAGTAACTATAACCGCAAGATGAAGTGTTTTTTGGGTAACTGGTAAAAATCCTCCTTCTGTAAAGAATTATTATTAAATCTGAGTCGTTTTTCGTGCCTTCATAATATTTCAACCATGCTTGGTCATAATGCGATTTGTATCACTAACGACATATATTAATGTGTTAGACAAGAACCCAGGGTGATGCTTCGGGTAAAATAAATGCTGCACAGAGATTCAAGTAATAAATGAAGCAAATAAAGGCAGGTTACCACGTATTGGTACCCGCCTTTTTTAAACGTTAAAATCAAAGTAGTGCCATTGTTATTTATTATCAAAAAAAGTTGTTTGGTAGGTTGTTATGTCCAAAAGTTGATCGTTTGCTTTGGGTAGCCATTTGTGTTATACCATTGTTCAACTCAATGTAATTATAAAGTTTTGAAAAGGATTATGACATTATTGGTTAACTATTACTTGTATTGTATATGACTACCATTGTCAGCGCTGCCCCAATAGTGGTTTTGGATGGGTGACAATCAACTTTTGAGGTACCCCCTAACCCAAATTTCAATGTTTCTGTAATATCGTTATTTAATTAGCAGAAGACTAAATACCGGAGTTTTGGTTCCGGTATTATAATTATTGCTTGCTACAGAAGGAGTTTAGGAATGTCCATCTTATATGTTAGTTACTCTGTCAAGCATGATTGAGATTTTTGAAAATTTATATTGTCGACTGACTTCATCGATTCCGGCAGTAACGATTACGAAATTTTCCATAGCACCTTTTGATCCTGAAATTTTGGTATTACAGTTTAGGCAAGTAATAGCGTGCTCTGTATGCAATCCAGGTACAACGGATAATGAAATGGGTAGTAAATCAGTACACACACAAGTTATTAAGCCGTAGACCACGAATGGTTTTGTGGGCATCTGCTCAATATATAGCGCTGCTGCGACTCCGCCAGGACGAAGCATTCCAAAGCTGGAGGCTACCAGGTTGGCGTCATTCTCGGGGACGGGGATGTATGTGCTTTTAGCGACATCGGAGGATGGGGAGGCCTTCCTGCTTTGCTTGGATCGTTTTGATGTGGATTTCTTCGCAAGCGTTTCTTCCTCAGGGTTTTCTATTTCTTCCTCAGGGTTTTCTGTTTCTTCTTCAGGTTTTTCTTCTTCTACTTCAGGTTTTTCTTTTTGGCCCAACAATTTACTCAACCAACTCATGTTTTTACCTCCTCGAAATCAATTGCTACACGTTATTTCCAATATAGATTGCAGATAAATTCCCTGGTTTATCCATAGTTCCCCGTAATTAACAGTCTCCTGAAAGAACCTGATTCCAATTTATTAGCAACAACGATGATTACAACCCAAATATATGGAGGCAAGATTAGCGGCTATTCATGGCGATTGAACCGCATTTATCTTCTATATTAACTATAGGCAAATCTGAGCCATAATACCACCTAATTTATCTGCAGCATCAAATTTTATCCTCTCTTTCGATTATATCAACTTTTACGACCACTCTAGTTCCTTGCTTTCTAGCCTTTTCGGCCATTTCCTAACCTATCTGCGGTCAAAGCAAAATAAAAAGCACTTTCAAAATCTTGAAAGTGCCGAATTTCTTGGAGCACCCTTTCGGGCACTACCCCCTACGGAGACTACTGATGTGCCGCATTGCGGCACGATTAAGGTTGCTGATGTTCCCTTCGGTCACAAATTAATGGAGCGGGAAAAGGGGTTCGAACCCTCGACACCCGGCTTGGGAAGCCGGTGCTCTACCACTGAGCTACTCCCGCCTGCAAATTACTAACAGAGATATTTTATACTATATCGCATCTTTTAGTCAAACCTGAGCTTTATTTTACCAGATTAGCAAGGTGCTACAGTATCAGTAATTTCAGAATATTTTTGCAGAAAACATCAAAGCTAATACCAAGCTAATTGAAAGGAGCACTTGCCGTGAAGGTTTTATGGAAAGGTGCCATAAGTTTCGGTCTGGTCAATATCCCGGTAAGCATGTATGTAGCAACCGAAAATAAAGATATAAAGTTCAATTATCTGCATAAAGAATGTATGTCACCTATCAAATATCAGAAGTTCTGTCCCCGCTGTGAAAAGGAAGTGGGCAGTGATGAAATCATTAGAGGTTATGAGTATCAGAAGGGCACTTATGTTGTCATCAACCCGGAAGATTTCGAACGTATTCCTCAGGAAAACACTAAAACAGTTGATATTCTGGACTTTGTGAATTTGTCGCAGGTTGATCCCATTTATTTTGACAAAACCTATTATCTGGAGCCATCCCCAGGCGGAGAAAAAGCCTATACCTTGATCGTAGATGCTATGCAGAAAACTGGCAAAATCGCTATTGCTAAAATATTTATCCGCAGCAAACAGTCTCTGGCCGCTATCCGGGTCAAGGAAAATGTTCTGGTAATGGAAACTATTTTTTATCCGGATGAGATCCGCTCCCCGGCTTCCTTGAGTCAGGGCCTGGATCCCGGTAAATTGCATGAAAATGAAATTAAAATGGCGGTTAGCCTTATAGAAAACCTATCTACAGATTTTGATCCAGCCCGCTACCAGGATACTTACCGCCAAGCCCTATGGGAAATTATAGAAGCCAGAATTGCTGGTCAAGAGATTGTAACCCCGGTGCCCACAGCTGAAAAAGGCAAGGTTGTAGACTTAATGGAAGCCCTAAAGGCCAGTGTAAAATTAGCAGAAGAGAATCGTAAGAATTCTTCTAAAAAGGCAGGCAGCAGCCGGAAAAAGGCCCAAACCGGGACTTAGTCATGATATCGGAGGGAATGAATCTACGCAATCCGGTGATAAAAGGCTTTTCTGATGTCTTTAGCAGATAGTCAGGACCTTGACAAAGTGATTGATGGTTTTGGGCAAAGAAAACAGGGCTAATAAAGCCCTGCCAAATGAATCCATTCAGCTATTCCAGGCTAATCTCTCTTGGGGAGCTCCGGTTGATACATCAATATAGGACAACATGGGGTAACAGTACCTACCGCCACCAATACGAAAACTGCCGATAAGGAAGTACAAACCATGGTTCTAAATTTCTTTACCATTATGTAACCACCCTTCAATTAAATATTTTTTCCATTTTATCAAATATATTGTCTAAAAAGCAAATATAATTATTTCCCCACGGGGATAATGTGAAATTCTGCCAAAGAAGCCCCAGCAGTAATGCTATTGAATAAAGCTCTTTATCATAAAAGTACCTGGTTAGTGCGCTGGCCATCAATATCAGAAAAATGAATCCATAAGACTTTTGCCGGCGTTTTTCCTTGTCCGCCTCATCAGTAATTCTGTTTCTCGGGTTATCTACCGGAACATAGCGATGGATTACTACGATTGATAAAATTGCTGTCAATATAATGTATAAAAACCAGTAAGAGGTCGGAATGTACTGGGAGAGGTAACCCAGCAGAATAAAGGTTATCATGCTTGTAAGCGTACATCGATAAAAAGCCTGACAGTGCGCACCACCCGAATATCTTCTATACAATGCGGTTGAAATTGCGATAGCGATAACTTCTTTAGCTATCCCCAATAGTAAAGCAACAAATGTAATAATTGCCAGCTGGAACAACCCCCCCAGGGCTATTTCCAGACCATAGCGTATCTCATCCTCATAAAAAGAATCGCTGGCATTTTCAGCTAGCAAATGCGCCAGCTTTCGGGCGATTAGATTCACACACATCCTCCTTTGTCGGCAACATAGGCAGGAAAACTGAGAACTCCACCATATTATTAGCACTGATCACCTCCATTCGCCCTTCGTATTTCTTAATTAATTGCTGACAAATATGTAGCCCCAGCCCTGAATGTTCACCGTTCTTGGTGCTAAACCCTTTCTTCATCAAGTTTTGTATGGTTTGTTCATCAAGATGACCGTAATTGGATACTTTGAAAATATAATTATCTTCATCTGCCCCTATATGCAGGTTTACTATGCGTTGACTGCTATGCAGTGGCAAAACCGCGTCAAAAGCGTTATTGATTAAATTCCCTAATATATTGTTAGTTTCATACGGGGATACCGGCAAGCGATCTATCGCTTGGTCCGCACTAACCTTAAATTGTATATCATTGGTTCTGGCTATCCCTGATTTGATATAAAGAAGGGCGGTTAATCCCGGTGTCCCGGTAATTACGAATTCACTGGATAGGATATTCCCACCCAGCAGTTCATCCAAATAGTACTGGACTTCTTCAACATAACCTAATTTGTTGAAACCATAAATAGTCTGCAAATGATTGATTATATCGTGTCTTTCGCTGCGTATAGCGGTATATAATTCATCCAAGGTATCAATATAGACCGCCTGCAAATTATACTGGCCTTCTTTTTCGGTTAATTCCACCAGGCGTACTATTAAAAAGCCCATAGTTATCACACCTAAAATTATTATGCTGGTAGAAATGGATCCAATAGTTGAGAGGGGTAACCCGTTATACCATTGAAATTCTTGATTTATAACTATAACACTAAAAAAAAGCTGTACCAGGATAACCAGCAGCAATATCAGCACCAACCCCATGGTCGTATATTTGCGCGACCCTACGGCTGTTTCTAAATACCCTTTATTCAATGGTTGAAAATCAAAGAGGTGCATATTAAATCTTTCACATAGATGAATTATAATAAATGCCAGTACTATTTGCGGCAGTGGAATTAACAGAATTATCAGGGGATTAGTAATAGTTTGAAAATTCAGTCCCAATACCTGAAAAATTATCTGGGTAGATACAAGCTCACACATAGATAAAATTATTGTTCCTAGAACAGTCGCAACTAAAGCTCTCCTTAGCCCCAATTGTGATATCCACATTACCAATACTACCAGCAACATAACCTGCAGCAAAAAACTAATATCATATGCCATATTAAAACTATATCTGACAAGCACTCCAAATATTGCATAAACCAATCCAAGCATTAAGAGTTTACCTATTTTGGGTTTAATATTGGTCAATAGCAAGCCCATCCAGGCCATAAGAAAACTGGCCAGAAAATGATGTATAAACATTATTTCAGGTGGAACTGCAGGCATCGGATAACCTCCCATACTCTTTCCTAACGGAAATATTCTCCATTGATTTTGATACTCCTCCTTTTCTCCTATCTTTAGCATTCTTTCGACAATAATTACTAACTTAAGTTCAAAAAGACCGATGCTAATTTTGCATTAAAGAAATGGAAAAAATAACAGGGCCTATCAAGCCCTGTATTACCTGCTTTATATGGTGGGCGCGGAGGGTTTCGAACCCACGACTTCTACCGTGTGAAGGTAGCACTCTCCCGCTGAGTTACGCGCCCACAGCTCATTTTATGTGATGCACATTAATTCACTTTTAATATATATGATTTTTGCCTGACTAGCAACTAGAACAGACGGTTGCTCACAATAGTTTGACTTCTCTTGGGCCCTACTGATATCAGCGATTGTTTAACTCCGCATAAATCCTCTATTTTAGCAATGTATTGTCTGGTTGTCGGAGGTAAATCTTTGAATTCGGTAATTTTACTGATATCTTGATTCCAGCCCGGCATTTCAATATATTCGGGGACACATTCCTGAAGCACAGCATTGTTGTCGGGGAATTCGTATAGCAGTTCCCCTTTGTAACGATAAGCAATACAAATTTTGACGGTAGAGAATGTATCCAGCACATCCAATTTTGTAATAGCTAAATCGGTCAATCCGTTAACACGGGCAGCATACCGTAAAATCACTGCATCCAGCCAACCGCATCTTCTCGGTCTGCCGGTGGTAGTTCCAAATTCAGCTCCTCGCTGCCGGAAAAGTTCTCCGGTATCATCCAGTAGTTCCGTGGGGAATGGCCCTTCTCCGACTCGGGTGGTGTATGCTTTGGCCACCCCTATTACTCTGCCCATTTCCGTCGGCCCGATTCCTGATCCCACACAGGCCCCTCCGGCAGTGGGATACGAAGAAGTGACATAAGGGTAAGTTCCATGGTCAATATCCAGCAGGGTACCTTGGGCTCCTTCGAAAAGAACCTTGTTTCCGGCTTTGAGGGTAGAATGAACCAGATAACCGGTATCATCAATATATTGTTTCAATTCCGCAATTTGGGCCATTAACTGGCCTATCATTTCCTCAGCATCAAAACCTGGTTCATTATATAAATTTTCTAACAATTCGTTCTTGCGCCGTACTTCCGCGGTAAATTTCTCCCGGAAGTATTCTTCATGCAGTAAATCACATATCCTAAATCCCACCCGGCTGATTTTATCAGCGTAAGCAGGCCCAATACCGCGTTTGGTAGTACCTATCTTTTTAGTACGATCTTCAATCTCATCAATCATTTTGTGATAAGGCATAACTATTGAAGCCCGGCTGCTTATTTTCAGGTTACTGGTGTCAATGCCCCTCAGGTGCAGGCCATTAATTTCTTCAATAACCTTACCTAAATCTATTACTACACCATTGCCTATTACACAGATCTTTTCCGCATGTAATATTCCCGATGGTATTAAATGAAGCATGAACTTCTCATCCGCTAATTCTACCGTATGCCCAGCGTTACTGCCCCCCTGGTATCTTACTACGCAATCGGCTTCTTCAGCAAGAAAATCGGTTATTTTTCCTTTTCCTTCGTCGCCCCACTGTGCACCCACTAACACTACGGCTGGCATTAATCCACCCCCCGGTTTAATGTATGGATCTCATATCCCTGCATTGAAGCATCATTTCCAACCTATTAATATTAGCAGAAGGGCCATATAGTGTCAATAATAGCTCGATATGCAGTATATATGTTTACTTTCCCTTAGGTAGCAAAAACATGTTCATAGGCTTCCTGAATATACTTTATGGGTATTATCTCTATCCCCTTTACCCCTACAGGTATATCCGGAATGTTTTCAAACGGGATAAGAACTTTTTTGATCCCGGATTGCCGGGCTCCAAATATTTTCTGGTATATCCCTCCCACTGGTTTCACCCGGCCCTGGATAGATATCTCCCCGCTTACAGCTACGTCCTGACGTACTGGTCGGTTAAGGACGGCACTGTTAATTGCCAGATAAATCGCTGCTCCTGCCGAAGGCCCGTCGACATTTCCACCCCCTATGATATTTATATGAATATCATAGTTGTTTAAGTTCTCCCCTCTCTCCTTACGGAAAACCGAGGCCGCATTTATCACTGAGTCTTTAGCCATAGTTCCGGCAGTATCGTTAAAGCGAATCGTTCCTGCGCCGGCCTCAGTCGGAAAGGCAATCGCTTCCAATTCAATCAGAGAACCGAGATGACCAGATACTCCAATGCCGAATATCCTGCCCACCAGGGTTTCGTCAGCGGCTTTACTTAATATATAAGGCGAAATACGGCTGTTTTGAATAACCTCATAAACATGGCCGGGCTGAACCTTGATCCGCTTGGAATCACAATCTCCTTCATTAAGAGCCAAAGCATACGCATCCACCAATATTTTATTGGCACTGCGGCCGTCATGACAGTAGTCGCTGATAATACCACTAACCTCGGTGTTCATTTCTATCCCCAGTTTACCAGCAGAGTTGATAACAATCCGTTCAATATGCTCCGGTGTCAGAGGTTCGAAGAACACTTCCATGCACCGTGATCTAAAGGCTGGGCTTATCTCATTCTGATCTCGGGTAGTAGCTCCGATAAGCAGGAAATCAGCGGGAACACCATCAGCAAATATTTTTTTTATATACTGCGGAACTCTTTCATCATGGGGATCATAATATGAAGACTCAAAATAGACCCGCTTATCTTCCATTACCTTAAGTAACTTATTCTGCAGATAGATATCCATCTCGCCTATTTCATCAATGAATAATATCCCTCCGTGGGCATCAGATACCAGCCCCAGCTTGGGTTCAGGAATGCCTTCTTCAGCCAGTTCCCGCCTGGCTCCCTGGTAAATGGGATCATGCACCGAACCCAGCAGCGGATTGGTTGATTCCCGAGGATCCCATCGCAAAGTGGTTCCATCCACCTCCACGAACGGCGCATCATCGCGGAAAACGCTGTCCTGTTTGCCTTTAGCCATTTCCATGGCCAGGCGGGCACAGGTTGTTTTTCCTACTCCGGGCGGACCATAAAGCAGGATGTGCTGAGGGAAGGGGCTATTGAGTTTGGATATTAAAGCTTTTAGGGCTTTCTCTTGACCAATTACTTCATCAACATATTCGGGCCGCAATCGATCAAATGCAGAGCCATTCAAGCCACTGCGTTCCATTTTCTCCAACTGTCCCAGTTTCTTGAGCGTTTGCGCATTTTCATGGTGATTGCTCTGTTCCTTGACAACCTGCAGCCTTATATCCTGGAGATAATCATTATATTTCTCCTCCATTTTCTGCTGCACCCGCTGCTCCAGTTTATCCTCAACCGCTCGCCGGGCATATTTATCTGCTATCAAGTCATCCAGGTGGTCTAAAATATTATCTAGATCTTCTGTGGCAGCCAGTTCACTCAGGGTTGGATCCTCTTCCAACAGCTTCTGTAATCCCAGTATTCTATCCAGCGCCTGCTCCGAGTTAATTAAATCTACTGCATCCAATTTGCTGGCCCGAAGTATAAAACCCTGGGTTCCATATAGTGCGTCCAGTTGTTTGAAAAGGAGCGCGATTCTATCGAGAATGTTTTGTTCTTTATCCGTTGGTTTCTCTTGCTGTTTAACCTGCTTGAGCATATACCGCATCCATTACTTCCTCCCCTGATTACTCAGGTGCTACAATCAATTTTATCTCGGCTTGAACCGAGGGATATATTTTCAGCTTGATATTATATGTACCCAGGTGCTTAATAGGATCACCGATCTCTATCTTCTTCTTATCTATTGATAACGTAAAGTTTTTTTGTAGGACATCAGCAATTTCCTTAGTGGTGACTGCTCCAAAAAGTTTGTTACCTGCTCCGGCTTTTACTTTAATCTCCACTTCTTGCCCGTGAAGCCTCGTTTTTAGTGCTTCGGCACTATCTTTTTCGCTGTTCCTCTTCTTTTCATCCTTAATGCTCTTTTCCTGAATTTCCTTTATTTTAGTTTTCGTTGCTTCCTCTGCCAGGCCTTGAGGGATAAGATAGTTGCGTGCATAACCATCTGATACTTCTAGAATCTGTCCCTTTAGCCCCAGTTTCTTAACTTCCTGGGTCAGAATAACCTTCATCTCGCTTCCTCCTTTTTGTGATCCAGTTTTCTATAATCCAATAATGAATCAAATAGTCCTAAAAGGCCAATGAAAATTATGGCCGCTAAAGGAAGTACTAAAATATTTATTATAAGCAAAATTAAAATCCATCTCCGACCACGGGAAGTAGATTTTGACCACTGATATGTAATTCCGGCAAGTCCATAGTATACTGTAACGGGTGCTGCCACCACCAATATGTTTGAACCAAAATAATACAGGTTCATCATCTCATCTTTGCCCCACAACCATAGGGATAGAGCTATTATGATTACCCAGGCTAATTGCCAGGGCATCTTCTCCTCTCGATAGGGCTTCCTGGATAGTATGGGCAGCTCCTTTTTACGACTGATGTACGAACTCAAAATCAAAATGAGATATACCGCCAGAATAGCTCGAATACAATAATAAGCAGGCAAGTGGATGATCGTCCACCTGGCAACCGTAGTTAGCGTGTTTCTTAGCTCCTCCGGGCTTATCCCCTGTTCCTCATAGAATTTTAGGAACTCACTATCAGCGGATAAGTTAACACTCTCGTTTATAGCCTGGTCATATTCAGCTTGAATATTAGCTATGGAAAATTCCCCGGCATTATAATAGGTCAGTCCCATAAATAGACTGGTCAACAGTACCGCTGTGAGCGTCCCCCACTTCTGAAGTTCATAATAGCCTTTTTGGCCTCTCAATAGAAGACCCATTATAAAGGAAGGCATGCCAAAAACAAGTAAAAAAAATAAATTACTGCTTCCGGCCAGCCCGTACAACAGTAAAATATTAAGCCCAAATATCAATAACATGTTCCTATAACTTAATAAATACCCGCCCAGAACCAGAGAAATCCCCCAAACAGTCCCGCTTACAAAAGCTAACGATGGTGAATTACTCATAACCAGACACGCTAATGACGATATAAGAATCAGATAAACAAAACCTGGCAAGAAGTTATCACCTCTTTTTTATCTCTTTGCCCTCCAGATATTTTTGCAGATGGGTCAAATCACCATACCATTGTTCTATTTCTTGCGCATCATTTATGCTGTTATTCAGCTTGAGTTTTATCCTCATTTCAATAAGTTGAAAGCTTATTCCGACTCTGCGTCCCAAAATATAAGCAATAATAATCAAAGTTGCAAGGGCGTCAGTTGTAGCGTCGTTGCCGCGTTTCAACAAAGACTTCAGCAATACTCCCAACGTCTCGACCAGATCTGCTTTGAGCCATTCGACGATTTTTAAGTTGGTTGTAATGTCCACTTCTCGTTTCAATTAAAGACACCTCCAACCTATTCTGTTCTGCATCACATTAGTTTTTTCCTGCCTAAAAGTAATTTGTATGCAAACAAAATTTGCCTCCCAAAGCCTTGCCTTTACCACTAGCTCTTCAACTGCGACACAGTGCGACAAGGGGACGGTTCTCCCTTGTCGCACTTTACCAACTATGAGGTGCGACAAGAGAGAACCGTCCCCGTGTCGCATGAGGTGCGACAAGGGAGAACCATCCCCGTTACACCCCATTACAAAAGCCCGCTCGTGTCGGGGCGGGCTTTTGGTAATAATAATATTAGCTTGGGTCAAATGGTTAAGATTATTCTGATGTATAGGGCAGCAATGCCATTATACGAGCTCTTTTTATTGCCACCGTCAACTGCCGCTGATGTAGGGCACAGTTGCCAGTAATCCGGCGGGGCAGAATTTTGCCTCTTTCAGTAACATAGCGGCGGAGCTTGACCAGTTCTTTATAATCTATACCCTCGACTTTGTCCGCGCAGAAATTGCACGGCCGTCTTTTCTTACGTTTGTCACGCTTCATCAAGATAGTCGTCCTCCTTTATCAAAAAGGTATTTCATCCTCGTCATTTTTGTTTACAATATCAATGTCTTCCAGCCTGACTTCCCGCCCTAGGTCTTCCCATTGATCAGGTTCACGGCGTGATGAAGATGATTGACCGAATCCAGGCGATGAGCCTGTACCACCCTTATCCAGGAACCGGACATCGTCAGCTACTACTTCAGTAACTTTGCGTTTCTGTCCCTCCTTGGTCTCATAGGTACGTACCTGTAATCTGCCTTCGACAGCGGCCAGTCTTCCTTTGCCCAGATAATTGGCACAGTTTTCAGCTAGACCCTTCCAGGTTACAACATCAATAAAATCAGTTTCTTCTTTATTAAATCTGCGATTTATTGCCAGAGTAAATGTTGCTACGGCTGTTCCGTTAGGCGTATATTTAAGTTCCGGATCGCGGGTAAGGCGACCGATAAGAATAACCCGGTTTAACATTTTTTCCCCTCCCTGGCAAATTAACACTATTTCTCGTCTTTTCTAATAATAATGTGGCGCATCAAACTATCCGATATCTTTATGACTCTGTCCAATTCTTCGACAGTTTCGGGTAAACCCTTGAAATGCCATAAACAATAGATACCTTCAGAATAGTCTTCAATCTTGTACGCCATGCGTTTCTTACCCCATCCGCCTACTTCGTTAACAAATTCTCCGCCAAAATCTTCGATAATCTTATGGAGTCTTTCTTTGATTTCAGTGGTTACTTCTTCAGTCAGATCAGGCTTGATGATAAACATCATCTCATAAGTACGCATTTTCACACCTCCTCCCTCTGGACTAAACCCGTAACACGGGTAATGGCCCCGAAATATTTCCCGGGGCAGGGACTGCATTTTATTATACCAGTATTATATCCGTGAATGCAACCGCGATTACAGCTTGCCTTTGATTAAAAAGCTTTTTAAATCGGATATGGGTTTTTCAATAATATAGGTATCGTTGAAAAGCGCTTTTAATACTGCCACCTGCTGCAAATGTTCATTGATCTTTAATCCTATAATACAAAATGGCCCCTCATTGCGGGAGCTCTTCACGGTAACCAGATCACCCTCAGTAAATTGTTTGTCTGACACTATTCTTAACACCTCTCCCACGCTCCCTGGACGTATTCAATATCACTGCTATAGTATATGCGCGGGGCAGGTAGAGTGTTATTCTTCCATTATGGGGTATTTTCAATAATTCGAACCATTTTTTTCTCAAATTCACTACGGGGCAGCATGACCAAGCGCCCGCATCCGGTACACTTTATTTTGATATCCATCCCCATCCGAACCACTTCCCAGCTATAGCTGCCGCACGGATGCTGTTTCTTCATCTTTACGATGTCCCCCAGGTTAAAGGCTTTTCTCTCCATGCTTCTCTCTCCCTCGCGGATCTCCTCCCGCACGAATTTGCTGATCATCTTCACCTTGTGATCTTTATTGGCGAAAATCCTTGCTGCAGTACTCGCCCAATTGGATAACAGGTGCATTTTCGCTCATCCATGGCCTCTAGCAGGGTACTAGCTTTATTCTGGTCTATGGCAATAAGCAGTCCTCCCGCAGTTTCAGGAGAAAACAGTAAATCCCGGCGGTTTATATCGATTTCTCCGTGATACTCGACTTTACCAACCAGGTAATCCCGATTGGTATAAGCGCCCGCCGGTATCAGCCCCAAGCTGGCATATTCCAAGGCACCCTCCATGAAGCAAAGCCGGTCCGTGTTAAGTTCAACCTCAACATCACTGGCCTTTGCCAGCTCATAAAGATGACCTGCCAGTCCGAATCCCGTTATATCAGTAGCCGCCTTGACTCCCACCTGCTGCATAATTTCAGACCCCACCCGGTTTAACATGCTCATCCAATAAATTGCCTCTTTCATAGCAGCTTGAGAAGCCATTTCTGCTTTGATCGCAGTAGCAATGATACCATTTCCCAACGGTTTGGTTAAAAATAGTATGTCGCCCGGCCTAGCATTACTATTGCTGATTACCTTGGCGGGATGTACCCTGCCGCATACTGATAGGCCATATTTGGGCTCATTATCATCAACGGTATGACCACCTACTATTAAAGCTCCAGCCTCTTTGACTTTGCTTAGTCCTCCCTCCAATATTTTTCGGAGGACAGCCATATCCGCACATTGCGGATAACATACCAAATTCATAGCCAGAAAGGGCTCTCCGCCCATAGCATACACGTCATTAAGAGAATTAACGGCCGCTATCTGTCCAAAAATATACGGGTCATCTACCATAGGGGTAAAAAAGTCTATGGTTTGTATTATTGCCAATTCATCACTCAGGCGATAAACGCCGGCATCATCACGACTATCTAACCCTACCAGAAGATTAGAATCAGTGGGCCATTCCAGCCCCTTAAGCATTTCTTCTAAGGTCCCCGGACCTATCTTCGCAGCTCAGCCGGAAGCCCGGACCATTTCTGTCAGTCTACGTGTTTCTTCCACCCCTTATCACCTCTTCCCCTCCAGATTTAACCAAAAGGCAAAGATAGACTGCATCCCGCGTCTATCGTTCCCCCTTTCTAGAACTTTTGCATAAACTCTTTATAACCCAGGTAGGCCATATAAACATCTAGTTTACTGGCAACCTCAAAAGGCGAATGCATACCCAGTATGGCGACCCCGCAATCCACGACTTCCATACCATAATGGGCAATGTACTGGGCAACCGTACCCCCTCCGCCAATATCTACCTTACCCAGCTCACCTATCTGCCACACTACCCCAGCCTCATCGAAAAGGTGGCGAATTCTGGCAATAAATTCGGGATTAGCATCATTAGAGCCGGATTTGCCCCGCGATCCGGTATATTTCGTTACCACTACCCCCTTTGACATAAAGGAGCAGTTCATTTTTTCAAATACTTCCGGGTAATTAGGATCCACGGCAGCATTTACGTCGGCTGACAGTGCACTGGAGAGAGACAACGCCTGGCGCAGGCTGAAATAATCATGGATTCCTGCTTTATTCATAATTTCAGCTACAATGTTTTCAATTAATAGAGATTGCAGACCAGTATTTCCGGAGCTGCCAATCTCTTCTTTATCAACGAAAAGACACATGGCCGTGCGCTGTGGCTTTTCAACCTCAAGGGCTGCCATTAAAGAACTATAAGCACTTACCCGATCATCCTGGCCATAGGCCCCTACCATACTTCGGTCCAGCCCCACTTCGCGGGCGGCATGCGCTGGAACCAGCTGTAATTCGGCACTGGTTAAGTCATCTTCCTCTATATGATATTTCTCTTTTAATAGCTCTATTAGGTAGGCTTTTATAGGATCCTGGTCGCATTCCTCCTGCGGGCGGGTTCCCATCAAAGCGTTCAGGCTTTCTGCGTTGACCGCTTCTGACATCTTCTTTTCCATTTGATCTTTGGCTAGATGAGGCAGCAAATCGGAAATTGTAAAGACAGGATCACTAACATTCTCTCCTATAACCACTTTGATCACCCGGTTGTCTTTCTTAACCACTACCCCGTGCAGCGCTAGAGGCGTAGCCAGCCACTGGTATTTCTTTATACCGCCATAATAGTGAGTTTTAAATAATGCCATGCCATCAGCCTCATAGGCTGGCCGTCCTTTGAGGTCCAGGCGCGGTGAGTCTATATGGGATACTACCAGGTTGAAACCTTTTTCCAAAGGTTCACTGCCAATCACTACCAGCGCCGCTACCTTACCTTTGCTGGTTATAAGCAGTTTGTCTCCAGCTTTGATAGAATCAACTCTCTTTATTTCCATGAACCCTTTTTCTTCCGCCCGGACGCTTATATATTCGGTGGCTTCTCTTTCTGTTTTGACCTGGGTTAGGAATTTGATATATCCCTCGTTAAAATCATAGGCTGCCTTGACTTTCTCTTCTTTCAAGCCTGTCCAGCAGCTTTTATCCTTCTTCTTACTATTTTCTCGCATTCCAATATCCCCTTTCGGATTCATTACCCCTTTAATTTCCCAAAATACCGGCAAGTCTATACACCCTTAGCGATTAACGTATGCATAATATCAAAGATTTTTAGCAGCTGAGGAAATAAGATCGAACCTTCTATATAATACTCCGCCATATGAGCACTTTTTAGCCCAATTTCTGCCCCAAGTTTCAGAGGCGAAATTAAAACCCCGGCTAAGACGGCCATTATTACAGTATTCTGCGTAAAAATTATTATAACCCCTCCCAGGCGGTTTAAGCTGCCCACTATCCCCCAATTAAGAGTTCTTTCTAAAATTACACAAATGAATTTTATCAAGTGGCTGCTTATGATATATAGTAACAGAAAACAGAGCGCTGCCACGAGCAGGTATGAAAATTCTGCAATCTGGCGATGCAGGGCAGCTATCCCTTCATTTACAAACGGCAGTGATGTAATCAGGCCAGGCTGCTCAGAGACCCCGGCTGAATTCAACAACCTCTTTTCCAGGAAAGAGGTTAGATCTCTTACCACTCCGTAATGCTCGTTCAGATAATTGGCGGCTGGATTACGGAACAGAAATGCCATGCCTAAACCGAACAGAGTACTGACAACCCCACCCAGCGAACGGATTAATCCTTTTTGATAGCCTATCAATATGCTTACCACTAGATTTATTATTATAAGATAGTCAAGCGCATTAAATCCCATCCTGTCACCTCGGTTGAATTAGTTAATTCGACTTCTCCCCTCATTAATCAATATGCTTAAAATAGGGTCAATTCGTCGATTCTTATCTAAACAAACGTTTATATCAGGTAAGTTTTTCCGTAACAATTCATATTTTTTATTGTACACTTAATATACTGAGACAGGTGATTAAACTTTAAGTTAGAGCAGTACTTGCATAGTATGTTAGATTAGGTGATATATGGTAATATGGTTACAAGCCCACTGAAGCGCCTGCTATTCATAAGCAGGTTAAAAACTTTAAAGCTCGTGGATTAATTAGCACATGTGATAATTAATCATAAATCAGGATTACCGTCATGGCTTAGTGAAAGATTCAATCCAACTGGTTGTTTTGAAGAGTTTTATAATGGGTTGATCCAAATCTATCTGAAATGAATATGCTAATAAAAAGCCCCTTAACCGAACTAACCTAACAGCCCAAGTTGCATCCTGCTAGAGAACGGTCTGTTTACTAAGGGGGATCAATTAAAACTGTTAAGAAAGGTTTTTCTATGGACTTCAGCAACATTCATGGTCTAATCGCGTATATAAATGGTTTCGGTATTTTTGCCCCCCTGGTCGCCTTTATTCTCTTTATGATTCAGGCAATTTTACCGGTTTTCCCATATATAATTCTTACTGCTGCGGGAGGAATCTTGTTTGGTTTTAAAATCGGTTTTTTCCTTTCCTGGCTGGGTGCACTGACCGGAGCGTGCTTGGCCTACTGGATGTGCAGACTGCTGGGGTATTCCCAGTTTTTGCAGCGTTTCTACACTAGCATGGGGTATGATGTTCGACAGCTTAATACCTCTATGGCCTTTTGGACCATCGTTATAGCCCGAATAATACCAATAGTTCCTACTCCGATAATTAATGCCGCCGCTGCGTTGGGAGGAGTTTCTTTCCCCAATTTTTTCGCTTCCTCGGCCATCGGCAAACTCCCTTCGGCTATACTATACACTGGCCTGGGCCTCGCCCTTTTTAATGCTAAGGATGTTCAAACGGCTCTATTAATTATTGGAATAACTTTGCTGGTTTTATTGCTTATCAAATACCAGGCCAAAAGAATATTCCCTCCTAAGCTTGGCTAACTTCGATCTGCTTAATCCTCAATTAATTCCAAAATGATATCTGCAGAATCACACCCCCAATTATTGCGCTTCACTATTAGCCAGGTTAATTTAGCCATCCTGGAAGGGCAATATCAGCGTTCTATCTGATAATTTCTCCAATTAATCTATTAAAAAGCGCAAAGCTCATAAGATTCTCAATAGAAATGGATAGAACAGAATGTTGTAATGAGGGTGCGAATATTGCTGGCCATATTAGCATAAAAAAAGGCCTCTCTGAGGCGAGAAAGGCATGCAGTTAATACCCTAAGCTCCTAATAAACAACAAGGGGCTTAGATTGCCCTTCTGGGCCTTTTCAAGCGAAAAGCAGTTTGCGATCCCAAAATCGTTGTTATATGGCATTGTTTGAGATATAAAAGATAACATGGTGCTCATTTTTCAATTTTAGGCAGTAAAAAACCCCCTTATTTTAATTAAGGAGGGCACCGTCTACAAGATGTATTAAATAATCAAATTTACGGAAGCGTGTGGGAATATAACCACCCGCCACCGTACAAGTTCCTCTTTAAAAGTCTTCGGTTATGTCTATGGTAGAAATCACCATACATTTCACACCATTTACATTTATGATGCTGCTTGAAATCAAGGTAACCGCCACATTTCCATCCTTTTTCCTAAACCTGCATTCAAAATTACGCACATAACCTTGTTTGCTAAAATGATTCAATAACACTTCTCTCTCTGTGAAATCCACCCAAATATTAAGTTCCCATACACTTTTACCTATTACCTCTTCTAACTCATAGCCGAGGATTTTTAGGCATCTATCGTTCATATATAGAAAAACACCATCTTTAAATCTAGAAATGGATAAAGCAGTTTGATTATCATAAGACGCTTTTAAATAGTCTTCGGAAATAGAACGCAAATCCCTGTTCTCTTTTTCAAGTTTGCTGTTCTCCTGTTGTAACTTTAACAATTCTGCTTCTAATTCCTGAATACGTGAGTCTGCGTTATCATAAGGCATACTTTCACCTCCAAGTTTCTAAACTAATATTATCATAACTATATTATGTTATGTTGGTATGACTCATCGAAGGTTCAAAAAATAACGGATTAATAATTTTTGCCTCAAAATAAAAACCCCTCTCGCAATTTTGATTCAAGCGAAATAGGGTTAAGAACCGTTGAATCCAATCAAGTTACTGGACTTTTTTAGGTTTACTGGCTTCCTATATTTTAAGCATCTTTTGGGGTGTATGTTGGTTATAGCAATCATAAATGCAATTTATGCATAGATGCCATAAATGCCGTGATGGTTAAATTGGCGGAAGCATGTGGGAATCGAACCCACCCACCGCAGGAGCACTGTAGCGCAGACTAGATTTGAATTCCTTAAATTATATTTTTCATTAACTAGCGTAAACCGCCTATGTTGCTTGCTCTCTTCTAATCCCAACACAGGCGGTTTATGTTTTCGATTCATTTTTCGTTCGTTTACCAACGGCAACGTTTTCTAAAAAAATACCTTACTTGGTCGAAGCATTCCCGCTCATGTTGTTATGTCCTTCTCTTAATTTAGAGTACCTCTTCATTCATAATTATTTAATCTCATACTTTTTCAGCTTACGATAAAGTGCAGAAGGATGTATTGCCAGAAGTCTTGCCGCCGTTTTCTTGTCGCCATTACTCTGTTTCAAAGCATTTATAATCATGTTTTTTTCGGTTCTAGCCTTTGCATCCAGGAGCACAATGTTTCGTTGCATATTACCATCGGTGTTTAATTTCCTTATTATACAAGGAAAATCTTCGTAATCAAGAAGTTGACTGTCTGTCATATTGATAGCTAATTCCAACGTGTTTTCCAATTCCCTAATGTTTCCCGGCCAGTGATATTCCTGAAGGAGTGTAAGTGCCTCTTGGCTGATACCCTTTATCTGCTTTCTGATCTTGACATTCAGCTTGGAAATCAATGAATCAACCAATAATGGTATATCTTCAATATGTTCCCGTAGGAGAGGTATATTAATTTGAACAATATTCAAGCGATAATAGAGATCCTCACGAAATTTGCCTTGTTCTACTAATTTCTCAATATCCCTGTTTGTGGCCGCAATTACTCGCACATCCACATAAACTGGTTCAATACTGCCCACCCTTTCTACTTCTCGCTCCTGAAGAACTCTCAGGAGTTTGGCTTGCATGACCATAGGCATATCACCTATTTCATCGAGAAATATGGTTCCTTTATTAGCTATTTCAAACTTACCTGGTTTCCCGCCTTTTTTGGCACCGGTAAATGCTCCGTCTGCATATCCAAACAGTTCTGATTCTAATAAATTATCAGGAATGGCAGCGCAGTTTACCTTAACAAAATTGTGTTTCCAGCGGTCACTGGCCCCATGAATGGCATGAGCAAACAACTCTTTGCCAGTACCGCTTTCACCAGTAATCAGCACTGTAGACACACCTTGAGCAACACGAATGGCCATGGTTTGCAAACTATTGATGATGTCACTTTGCCCGATTATATCTTCAAAACTGTATTTGGCACTGTGAATCTTCTTATACTCTTCCTTATAATAATCTAATTGTCGTTCAAGTTGATTCAGCTGGTTGTTCAACACCTTAGCAACGTTAATGTCTGTAAAGAGCGTTTTCCCAAATGCTCCCACCAATTCCCCATCCTTAACAATCGGAACTCGCATTGTTATTAGCCCCTGATCACGAACACTGCAAAAATCACATAAGATAGGTTCGCCTGTCTGTAAAACCTGTGGCAAATTGCAGTTCTCGCTGATAAGGGTGATGGGCTTTCCAAGAACCTCTTCACGCTTACGCCCGACAATTCTTAAGTAGGTATCATTTATCATGGTAACCAGGCCGTTCTTATCCACTACGATTATCCCCTCGTACGGATTTTCAATAACATCTTTTAGAGTGGCCTCTAACTGTTTTACATTTTCTAACTCATGTGCAATCTGTTCTAACTCCGTAATGTCCTCAAAAACGCTTATGGCGCCTATTACTTTTCCATCCTGAATAACGATACTCCGGTTAGCGATGCATAGCGCATCACCCACCTTCACTTTTTGGTAAGGCAGGCTTTCCCTCGTCTGCAGAACTTTATAGAGACCGGATTCAGGCATCACCTCTTCGATGTGCTTTCCCATCGCCCAGGAAGCGGATATATGTAAAATACGCTCTGCGGAAGGATTAAAAATAACAACGATTCCCTTTTGGTTGATCCCTATAACCCCATTGTATATTGATCCGATAATGGCCTCTACTTGTTCTTGAGTATATTGGGGGCCTCTATACATTCCTCCACCTCCCAGCGGGCACCTATGAAACCAGCAATTCCGTAATTGAAACCCAATCATCCAAGATATTATCGGCTCTACTTCATTGGGCTAACAATATCCTTACTTAGCCTCAGCTAATAATTTTTTGATTCCTAATTATGATTATACATCAACCTGTCGCCAAGCATTAGGATTATTTAAGAGAGACAAGAAAATGGCAACGGACTGGCCGTCACCAAATTTTACTTTTTATGATGGGTTTTTGTTATTAGTCCCTCACCTTCTAGGCATTTTCCCATTGGGGATAGAAATTCTTTTTCAGGCTGGCCCGAAGTTCCCCTCGCAAATCCGGGTGTGCTATGGAGATTAATTCCGCCGCCCTTTCCCTTCTGGTTTTATACCTCAGACTGGCGATACCATATTCAGTGATAACATAATCAGCAAAAGTTCTGGGTACAGTAACCGGGGTTCCTTCTGGCAGATCAGGAACAATTGCAGATGATAATGAACCGTCTTTCAGCTTTCTTGCTGCATTAAGAAGGGTGATTCCTTTGCCGCCCTTGGACCAGAACGCTCCAATGGCAAAATCCAGTTGTCCGCCAGTACCACTGATCTGATTGTGTTTCAAGCCCTCAGAAGCTATTTGTCCGCTGTAATCAACCATAAGTGCCATATTCAGAGCCACCATATTAGGATGCTGGGCAACAAATCTCGAATTGTTGGTGTAAGATGCCGGATGTAATTCGCAGGCCGGATTTTCACGTAGATAATCATACATGGATTTGTCCCCCATGCCGAAAGTGGCTATTGTCACTCCCGTGTGGAAAGGTTTTCGGGCATTGGTAACAATCCCTTTTTCCACCAGATCAGGCAGACCGCCGGGAAACATTTCAGTCAGTACACCCAGATCTTTTTTCCCTTCAAGACCAGCTACTACGGCTTCAGGAATACCCCCTATGCCCATCTGGATGGTGTCTCCATCATTAACTAGTTCCAGTACATATTGGGCAATGGTTTTGTCCTTCTCGGTCGGTGCTCCACGACCAAATGCGGGAATGGGCGTAGAGTTTTCTATAAAATAATCGAACTCCGAGACGTGCATCCAGTTGTTTCCGAAAACTACCGGCATTTGGTCGTTGACCTCGGCAATGGCCAGACGTAGCTTGCCTGTTTCCTTACCCAGACGAATCGATTCCATCGTATAGAAATTAGTCAATCCCAGATTCACATAACCAAACTGGTTTGGGGGAGTAACCATGGCGATATATATGTCGGTTTTCGAAGCCACTTTGTAATGAAGGTCGGTTGCTTTGACCGGATAAAAATCAGCCAGTTGACTGCTTCCCATTTTCCTGGTTGTAGCAATACCGAAACCTGGCATGAAGTTAATTTTTCCATCAAGGTTACTCATATATTGGGGGTCATACATTTTGCTCGGGCGCACCTGAACGGTATCGAAAAACCTAACATTTCTTAGCTCTTCATGTCTGTCCAAAATTGCATCGTACATATCAATCGAGCATGCTCCGATCGCCAAACCGGTTGCTACCACATCTCCGGATTGTACTTGCTGGGCCGCGGCCTCGATAGAAATTAGCTTTTGTTGATATTCCTTATTTGCAGACATATATTCTACCTCCCATCTCAATATCGGATCGGCTCCTAAGAACGAAATATTTGTTAGCATAAACTAATTAATTTTATTAGATTTCCGCCAGATACCCTGGGATTGTGCAGCTTTAATCAGGTCGTCTCTTACCGCAGGGTGGGCAATATTAATAAGCCCTTCCGCACGCTGCCATACGCTCATACCCTTCAGTGCATACTTGCCATATTCTGTAACAATATAATCGGCTACTGACCTGGGATCCGTGACAATTCCTCCTTGGGCTAGAGTGGGAACGATTCTGGTTTTTATTTTTTCGTCTTTTCCAATATTGGCCGATGGCATGCATATAAAGGATTTCCCACCCCTGGATTCCCAACCGGCTAAAACAAAATCCAGTTGACCACCTGTTCCGCTGATATGCCGGGTGCCTGAGGACTCTGAATTAACCTGGCCATACAGGTCAACTTCTATAGCATTATTGATGGTAATAAGCTTATCGTTCATTGCTGCAACCGAAGGTTTATTGGTGTAATTCACTGGATAAATCGCACATTTAGGATTATCATCGATGAAATCATAGAGCATCTGGGTTCCCAGGGCAAAGGTATAAACCATTTTTCCCGGGTCAATGCCCTTATACTTGCCAGTCATCTTCCCGGCTTCGTGCATATATACGTAGGCATCCACCAGCATTTCGGTATGACAGCCCAAATCCTTTAAGTCAGATGCGGCAATGGCCATACCAATTGCGTTGGGCATTCCTCCGATACCCAGCTGAATGCAACAGCCATCGCTAATCTCTTCCAGAATGAGTTCAGCTACCTTATTATCAACATCGGTGGCGGCTGGGGAGGGGACATTGGCCAAAGGCAGGTTGCTGCCTTCCACAATATAGTCCACTTCCGAAATGTGAATCGCTTCTTCATAACCACCTCGGCAGCAGGGCTGTTTTTGGTTGACTTCGACAATGATTATTTTCGCCCGGTCACAAACCGCCCTGGTGAAACTGCATTGGGGACCAAAATTAAAATACCCATGTTTATCCATAGGGGTTACCTGTATCATGGCTACATCCAGGGGTTCGATTCTTTCCCGTATATAACGTGGCAGTTCGGAATACTTGATCGGGGAATAGTAAACAGGCTTTCCGGTTTTGGCTATGGCACGATCGGCACCCGAAAAATGCCAGCTATGCCAGACAAACGATTCACCCTTGAGATCTGCTGCGTTGACTGCCGTGGGATAGGGGTTAACGGTAGACCATATTTTAACATCGGTTAACTCATCTTTTCTCCTGGCTAGAGCTTGGTCTAGATCTCTGACCTGACCGCAAAATTCTCCGTAATCAACCCAATCACCTGATCTAATTACCTTTACCGCATTATCCGCAGAGACCAGTTTGTCCTTATACTCCTCCATCAGACCCACATAAACTCCTCCTTTTTATGCTATTTTTCGAAGTTTCTTTGGCCATGTATCCCGGATGGAATGTTCGCCCTTAAATTATTTGGCTATTGCGAAAATATTCTATCTCTTTATCCTTATATCCGGCAGTCTTGAGGATCTCTTCGTTGTGTTCTCCCAGTCGGGGGAAAGTCAATTTGGCCACTCCCGGAGTCTCCGAGAGCTTTATAGGCACACCGGTGAGGGCCACATCTTTTCCCGATCCCCGGGCATTGGTAAGCTTGATTATCATCTCTCTGGCCAGTACCTGCGGGTGCTCACACATCTCCTCCATGGTAAGAATGGGAGTGAAACAAATATCGCTGTCAGCGAAATACTCGACCCATTCATCTCTGGTTTTTTCTTGCATGACCATCTGGATGTCTGTTATCATGCCTCTTTGCAGGGATTTATCAAACTGCTGCTTAATATATTCGGGTTTACCCAATTTGTCGCAAAAACCAGCCCAAAATTTCTCCTCAAGAGCTCCTAAACTCACGTACTTATCGTCTTTGGTTCTGTATATCTGATAGAAAGCATAACCCCCGCCTAAAAGGTCATCACCCATTTCGGGGAGTTTTCCCCACCCAGACCATTGTCCAAGGGTTAAGGCCAGCATGCTGATGGAACCATCCATCATACCTATGTCGCAAAGCTGACCCTGGCCGGTTTTTTCACGGCTGGCTAGAGCTAATAGAATGGCGATGGTTGCATAGAGGGTGCCCCCGGCAATATCGGCAATCTGCATCCCGCATATGGCCGGCATACCCCGATATGTTCCATTCAATCCGGTGACACCAGCCAGACTCAGATAATTCAGATCATGCCCGGCAGCATCGCGTAAAGGACCATTTAGACCATATCCAGTTATTGCACAGTAGATAATCCCTTCATTCAATTCCCGCAATTGTTCGTATCCAAGACCTATTTTATCCATGACCCCGGGTCTAAACTGGTCTACCACAATATCGCTGACGGTGACCAATCTTCTAAAAATTGCCCTACCTTCTTCCTTTTTGAGGTCTAGGGTAATGCTCTTTTTATTGCGATTAACCGTGTAAAACCCCACACTCTCTCCCTCAATCATAGGAGGGACATGTCTCATTAAATCTCCACCCTTTGGATCCTCTATTTTAATAACTTCGGCTCCAAAATCGGCCAGCATCTGGGTGCAAAAAGGACCAGGAAGATATCTGGAAAGATCCAATATCTTGACGCCCTCCAAAGGCAAACTCATAATGTACCCTCCTTTCAAACTAGACCAAATGTGCATCATAGTTCCTATGCGGATCTTAAGACTATATGGCCGTAAATAGTATATTCACGCGACTTCTCATAACTAACCTGGGTCGCTGCCAGATGAGTTGTCCAAGAAGTACCATGATTATTAAAAGGCTGCCTGGCACTGCCTATGGTGCCAGGCAGTAAAGAGGAGGTGTCGCAATTGTGCATTCCGCCAAACTCCCATATTGGCGGCTGGCAGACTAATACAGCCAATTCAAACATACGTGTTTGTCCTGGCGGGATATTCCTTACTCTATCAAACTAAAGGCCGCTCGGGCCATATCCCCGTTAGAATACTTATCGCCAGGGTACACTCTATTGCCCAATTGTACAGGTTTACCTATAACGTCCATAGTGACTTTTTTCGCATCCATAGATACCAAATTACCCATTATCCAAGGTCCTTCCTCAAGCTCCACCATTGCAATAGTGTACGGGGCTTCGTTTTCGCGACCCTCGGCTGCAATAAAAGAGGTAGTAAAAGTAACGATCTTTCCCTTCCCGCTTAATTGAACAATTTCGTGGTTAGTGCTGGCGCAGTTTGCACAGACCATCATAGGAGGGCAGGTAACAGTGCCACAATCATTACACTTTAATCCCATTAACTTATCCTGCTTAAGTGCCTTATTATAATCCTTAAAAGTCAGCTTATAATCCATTGTCGTAGCCCTCCTTTACTTATTTGTTAGAATCATGCTAACTAATACTCCGTCTCCGCCAAGTGTATCGATGATACCATTTTTAGCTCCCTCAACCTGTCGGCCCTGATCGACCATGTCACCCCTTAATTGACGAGTGATTTCATACACTTGGGATACACCTGTGGCTCCGATAGGATGCCCCTTAGCCTTCAATCCGCCGGATAGGTTAATGGGTATTTTGCCCCCGATCCTGGTTTCACCTTTTTCCCATGCCTCGCCGGATTTGCCGTACTCAAAGAAGCCTAACCCTTCTGCGGCAATCATAGCCGCAATACTGAAGCAATCATGGAGTTCACAAAGATCCATATCTTTGGGCGTCAAACCGGCCATGCTGTATGATTGCTGGGATGCCAATTCCCTAGCCCGGATGCGCGGAAGATATTTGCTCTGCGAACTCAATTTTCCAGAGGATGCTTGGCCTATGCCAGCAAAATAGACCGGCTTTTTGGAGAGCTTTTTGGCCACTTCTTCAGAAGCAATAACAACTGCGGCTGCCCCATCGGAGAACGGACAAGCATCCTGCAATTGTATTGGAGAAGAAACCATGAAGCTCTTGAGCGCATCTTCCTTAGTTATTGCCTTCTGGATCTGAGCGTTGGGATTTTTCATAGCATATTCGTGAGATTGAACCGATACCATAGCCATCTGCTCTTTAAGTGTTGCCAGAGGGATACTATATTTGCTGGCATACAGGTGGGCTAAGAGGGCAAAAACAGCTGGGAAAGTGAACCCGGCCGGAAATTCGTAGCGAGAATCTCCAAACATGGCAAAGGTTCGAGTAGCCAAGCCGGTTCCCATGGCAGTGCATTTCTCTACACCTCCCACCAACATAATGTCATAGTATCCTGATGCGACCCACATGACAGCGTCTCTTACTGCCATACTGCCGGATGCACAGGCCCCCTCAAATCGACTGGCAGCTACATTAAAGCAGCCTATATCGTTGGCAAAGAAGGATTGCACCATACCCTGACCTTCTTCAAAATCGCCCAAAACATTGCCTACATTGACCGCCTGAACATCTTTCGGGGTGATGTTCGCTTCGTTAATAGCATCAATAGCTACTTCAGACAGCATTTCCACTGCTGTTTTTGGCGAGTTAAAACAAAATTTGGAGTGCCCCGTACCTATTACAGCAACTCTTCTCATTATTAAAATTTACCTCCCTTTGCAATCATTTTCAGAAGCCAGTTATGTGGCTTTGGTAGACTTATCTGTACATCCAGTCCTATTTGGGGGCCATGCGGATAGCCCCATCCAGACGAATAGTTTCTCCATTCAACATGGGATTCTCAACAATCTGTTGAACCATCATAGCGAATTCATCAGGGTCGCCTAATTTCTGTGGGAAGGGGACTGTTTTGGCAAGCTCTATGCGCACCTGTTCGGGAAGCGCTGCCATCATTGGTGTGTTAAAGAGCCCGGGAGCAATGGTACATATCCTGACGCCATCCCCCGCTAGATCGCGGGCCACCGGCAGGGTCATTCCCACCATCGCAGCCTTGCTCGCCGAATATGCCACCTGGCCTACCTGACCATCAAATGCAGCCACTGAGGCGGTATTGATCATGACTCCACGTCCACCTTCATCATTCAGATCATTTTGCAGCATCTGGAAAGCCGCCTGGCGCATGACATCAAATACTCCGATAAGGTTGATATTAATAACCTTTCTGAAGTAGTCCAGATCGTGAGGCCCTTTCTTTCCGGCAGTCTTCTGACCGGAAGATATCCCCGCACAGTTTACTACAATGTCGATTTTCCCAAACTTTTCCTTGGTAAAATCTATGGCTTGCTTTACATCTTCAGTGCTGCATATATCTGTCTTTATGAAGGCGGCATTATTCCCCAGTTCTTTTGCCAGGGCATTACCCCTATCTTCATTCAGGTCCAGCAGCACTACATTGGCTCCAAATCGGGCCAGCCTTCGAGCGGCCGCTTCACCCAATCCGGAAGCCCCACCAGTAATGATGGCGGTTTTAGCTTCTAGCTTCATAAATCATTTCCCCTTTGCTTAAAGATTGCTAGCATTCGTGTTTTTCTAAAACTAAAGTCCCATGCCCCGGCTAATGATCAATTTCATGACTTCCGAAGTGCCTGCATAAATGGTCTGTATCCGAGCATCTGTCCACATTCTGGAGATTTCATACTCTTTACAGAAGCCATAACCTCCGAACAGCTGCAGGCAACGTGCTGCCACCCGATTTTCCATTTCACAGACCCAATATTTAGCCATGCTGACTTCCTGTACTACATCCTTGCCGGCTATATGCTGGAGAATGAGTGCATCCAGGAAACTTCTGCCCACCTGGATCTCGCTGGCAATTTCCGCCAGAACAAATTGAGTATTCTGGAATTTAGCCAGAGGCTTGCCGAAAATAACTCTTTCCTGAACATAATTCAGGGTTAACTGCAGACATCTTTCCGCAGAAGCTTGCGCCGTTAATGAAACCATGAGCCTTTCCTGCTGCAGCTTCTTCATCAGACATTTAAAGCCGTTGCCTTCACCCCCCAGCATATTGCTGGCAGGTACACGACAATCTTCAAAGAACAACTCGGCTGTATCCTGGGCATGTAACCCCACCTTGTGAATCTGTTTGCCCCTTTCAAAACCGGGCGTGCCCCTTTCAACGACAAATAGGGTTATTCCCTTGGTCCCAGCACTCGTGTCCGTTTTGGCCGCAACGATGACCAGGTCGGCTAAAATACCGTTGGAGATAAAGGTCTTTGAACCATTGATGACGTATTCATCACCGTCTTTGACGGCTTTAGCCCTCATGGCTGCAAGGTCAGAGCCAGCTCCCGGTTCGGTCATGGCCACCGCCAGAATCTTTTCTCCGCTTACACAACCCGGCAACCAACGTGCTTTTTGTTCCTTAGTAGCAAAGGTATCTATATAAGGTGCTACAATGTCACTGTGCAGCCAGGCGAAAACTCCCCTGACTCCTTGCCGGGCGATTTCCTCACAAACGATTACTGAATAGAGAAAATCCCCTCCCGCTCCACCGTATTCTTCGTCCGCCCAGGTGCATAGGAACCCATAATCGCCCATTTTCTTAAATATTTCACGCGGAACTATCTCATTGTCTTCCCACTCCTGATAATGGGGCACCATTTCGTTGGCAACAAATTTACTGAAAGCATCCTTGAACATCCGGTGTTCACTGGTGAATGGTAAAATTCGTTCCATATTATTGTCCTCCCATACACAACTTTCGCTTCACTTGAAGCTGTCGTTGAATTTTTATATAATTAATAGAAGCTAATCTTTTTTTGATGAAGGCTATGCCCTATTCCCCCTTAAACTGGGGACTTCTTTTCTCGGCAAATGCCTTCATCCCTTCTTTTTGGTCTTTTGTGCTGAAACACAGCGCAAAAAGGTCTGCCTCAAGGGTCATGGCTCTATCAATATCAGTCTGCATACCCTCGTTTATCGCTGTCTTACATAAGCTTACTGCGATTGGTCCCTTCGCTATGATCCGTCTGGCAATTCCTTTTACATAACTGAGGAGGTCTCCTGCAGCTACAACCTTATTTACTAGCCCAATACGGAAGGCTTCTTGCGCATCAATAATGTCACCGGTAAACATTAACTGTTTAGCCATGCTTGTTCCTACAAGGCGCGGCAGGCGTTGTGTACCGCCGAATCCAGGAGTAACACCTAGATTAACTTCGGGCTGCCCAAACCTGGCCATCATAGAAGCAACACGAAAATCAGCAGCCATAGCCAATTCACAGCCACCGCCCAGGCAGAATCCGTTGATGGCTGCTATCACAGGTTTCGGTAAATACTCTATTCTTCTCAAAACATCTTGACCGAATATCGCAAATTCCCGCATCTCCATGGAGCTCATATCCTGCATATAGGTGATATCTCCCCCGGCCACAAAAGCTTTATCACCTGCTCCGGTTATGATAACAGCCTTTATATCATCATCCCTTTTCACCAGGTCAATTATCAGAGAGAGTTCTTCTACCGTTGTTTTATCCAAAGCATTTAAGTATTTTGGTCGGTTAATGGTAATAAGTGCAATCCCCTCATCCTTGCTCAGCAATACATTCTGATAAGCCATTGATTATCCACCCTCCTCTCCTTATTTCATTTTTAAAATGATTAAAACTTGGAGATTAACTAACAACAACAACCTATTTACGAAATCACCTCCTCGGAGACGTTGTAGCTCGGATTTTTTCTAAATATTTTTTTCAGGATTACTCATTGCAACCTAATTAAGAGCAAATTACATGCCAACCTCTTGCATCCTAACCGGAAGTCCGTATTGTCGGCTTTTATCAGGATTCACCCTCAATATTCACCCAACCAATGTTTACAAAATATCTTTCGATTGGCCCGAATCATATCGTTCAAAATCCTACTTTGCGCGGCAATCGCCTACTTTCGCAAATGTGATATTGCATTCGCAGTTTGTCGACTGAATAATAAAATCAACATGGGACCATGAAAAATAAAAATCCGGTTCACATATGCGTGAACCAGATTGCAAAAAGAGAAATTGTATTATGCTGTTTCTAAGCTTCTTTTCAGGTCCTTTTTTATGAAAACACTACCCATAATACTATTTACTCAGATAAAGAATTTAGCCATCTCATTAAATCACCGTCTTCTTCCCATTTCGGAAGTCCATCAGGCATTAAATCCGGATACGCATTTTCACCACTCCTGAGAGAGATTAATCTCCAATATGCGAATTTTGCTACAGTATCCTAAAATACCGAAATATCGTTACACCATTTAGATATTCAAGGTGTTTAAATTAACACATTTAAAGAATAATCGCAGTTTTCGGTTGGGAGAGATGCTCCATGAGCAGGCCTCCCAACTCCGGCAAATGGCACTTTTCATTAAGAGTGTAAATTTGGCACACTGTTTGCATGTATATGTTTTTCAAGGCCCCGATCTTTAAACTCCCTTGAACGCATAGCTAAAAAGAAGCTGCTGAAAGGGTAAGTAATGGTCTACTGATTAGTGTCGCAAGGGATTACAAGCCATAAATACGAATAGATCTTTCAACTTTTTGGATACACGGCTGAGGAGCTCGATGCCTTCGGAAGAGCACCTTCGCTTTTCTTTAATCAAACCAAAGCCAGCCAGGTTTATTAATTTGTGTTGAAAAGCTATTCATGGAGGGCGAACTAGATCGGCGCACTTCTACTACTCAGAGTTCACTAGGTAATTAATCGGTTAATAATAAGGGAGGTTTATGCATGAATTTATTAGCAGAAATTAAAGTAAAGGCATTAAAAAAAGGCAAAACAATTGTTCTCCCGGAAGGGACAGAGAAAAGAACCCTATTGGCGGTTGAGGATATTATGAATAACAAGATAGCCTTCCCCATTCTACTCGGTAATGAGCGCGCTGTTATGGCTGCCGCCAGTGATGTCGGTGCTGATATTAGGGGAGCCGAGATCATTGATCCGGTCAAATCAGCATTATTTGATGATTTTATCCAAGCTTTTTATGAAATGCGCAAGAGTAAAGGATTGACACTGGACCAGGCGAAGTCAAGTATGTTAGATCCTCTTTTCTTTGGTTCTATGATGGTCAAGATGGGCAAAGCTGATGGTGAAGTCGCTGGTGCTGAGAATACCACAGGTAACGTGCTAAGGCCAGCACTGCAGATTATTAAGACAGTACCTGGTATCTCCACTGTTTCGGGAGCCATGATTATGATAGTTCCCAATTCTGAATATGGAGATAAGGGTATCTTAGTTTTTGCTGATTGTGGTGTTACACCGGTTCCTACCGCTGAACAGATGGCTGAATTTGCCAAGGCCTCAGTTGGCACGGCAGTTGATATTTGTGGCATAAAAGATCCCAAAATCGGAATGTTGTCCTTCTCAACCAAAGGAAGTGCCAGCCATGAATTGGTAGATAAAGTAGCCACAGCTACGGCTATCACTAAAGAAAAATTTCCTGAATTAAAGGTAGACGGTGAATTGCAGGCTGATGCGGCTGTGGTTCCCAGCGTGGGTTCATCCAAGGCACCGGGCAGTCCGGTTGCTGGCCAGTGTAATATCTTAATATTCCCCGACCTTCAGGCCGGTAATATTGGTTACAAACTGGTACAGAGATTTGCCAAAGCAGAAGCCATCGGTCCGATACTTCAGGGTATCGCCAAACCCGTTAATGACCTTTCCCGGGGCTGCAGCGTTGAAGACATAGTTAACGTAGTGGCTATGACCGCAGTTAGAGCCTAAGTGCATTTCCCTAGCTTTTAAGGTAGATTAAAACTTTAATTTTTTTTATAAGATGAAGGAGGAAGTATGTAATGAAGGTTTTGGTCGTAAACGCTGGTAGCTCATCCATTAAATATCAGGTTATGGATATGACGGATGAATCAGTACTGGCGGCAGCAACCTGCCTTTGGGCATTGTCCCTCCTCCCCGCCCAGATGCTAAATCAGCACCACCCGTCTAACGGGTGGTTTGCTCTGAGGCTATAAGCCTCTGTTACCGGCCAGCGCCTAAAGACGCTGGCTTTCACTTCGTTCAAAGCCACTATGCCTTTGTCACTTTTGCTACCC
>Ga0074193_1000545_pt1 | contig 59746 bp, 41 predicted proteins | sample EPASupsiteHSE605_FD_64523 | JGI IMG/M metagenome (GOLD analysis project Ga0074193, IMG submission 64523) | Bioremediated contaminated groundwater from EPA Superfund site, New Mexico - Sample HSE6-05 | ecosystem: Environmental > Aquatic > Deep subsurface > Groundwater > Contaminated ...
GGGGAGGAGCCGTACCAGTGCGCCCCGCCGCTGCATTTTCTTCGGATACGGCAAGGGCGTAGGCATAAACCATTCCCCGGCTCTTGATATTGCTTCCGTATCCTTTGGCACGTATCAGGTAATTGGATGCTTTACGCTGCAGACCCAACCCTCCGGGTAAAACACCTTCGGCCTCCAGTCCGCGCAAGATCGCTTCCTGCATCACCTTCCATACCTCGTTCAGGTAATCCCATATTTCGGAGTTTTCGTGTTGTGCCACATACTCCCAATAGGCCAATCCATCCCTTTCGCACAGGGCCTGTATGTCTTTGATATGGTGCAGGTCGTAAACCTCTGATGTTTTAAGTTCATTAAAATCTTCGTTGGCCAGCGTACCCCCGCCGATGCTGTAGACCGTCCAGGTATCGATACACTCGTCGTTTGCATTGAATGCTTCGAACTTCATTCCGTTGGGATGAAAAGGCAGAAACACCTTAGGCTCCCATACAATCGTTGTAGGACGATGGGGGGTCAGTTCTTCCAGGATAGCTTTATCCGTCATGTGTCCCTTTCCCGTAGCAGCCAGACTGCCGTACAGGGTTACCTGAAACCGGGCTGCATCGTGCTCTCTTTCAAGGAACATCTGTGAAGCTCGTATAGGACCCATCGTGTGACTGCTTGATGGTCCGTGACCTATTCTGAATATTTGTTTAATAGATTCCATTGTTTACTTTTAAGTGCGTTATACCTTTAGAAATAGTTTGTGTTTATACATTAGCCACAAAATTACATAAATAACAGATACATTGCACAAAGAAATCAGTACCGGATAGAAATTTCCGGTATATTGCTCCAATCCATAGAAAAGACTCTGTCCGACACATGTAAAACTAACTACATTCGTAATCATGTAGGCCGTTATCGAATTCATGCCGTAAACCCGTAGTACAGTATAGCCCTGATTGTGTTTCCTGTAATCGATCCACCAATAGAACAGGGCCATCAGCAGGAAGCAATAGCCGCTGCTGACCAACACCATGGAGCTGGTCCACAGTTTCTTGATGACCGGATGCTCCAATCCCCACAACCAGCCCAAAGCAACCATGGCTGCACCTGCATAGACAAGCCATTTAATCTTTACAAGCTCGGGCTTGTTGCTCTTAAGCAGCATACCGGCAAATACACCCGTCATCACCGTTACACCAAAGTTAAGGCTGCTCAGTATCCAGGTATATCGATACCAGGGGGCGAAAGACCACGATCCATTATCCCAGCTTACGCCATCTCTGAAGCGACCCAGCACCGTACGATCTATCCATTCGGCCAGGTTTCCATCGGGGGTATAATTACCTCCGCCAAAACCACCCACCGATACGAAAGTCATCACCGCCCAATAGATGAACAGAAATGCTCCGGCCAGAATGAACTGGTTTCGCTGGCGCAGGTGAAGAAAAGCCAGTGAGGCTATCAGGTAACCCATAGCTATGGATTGCAGCGTGTTCGAATAAACGGCAATATTTTGAGGGTCTAATGCCAGCAGGTTGCCCTGACACATCATCCCGAAGATCCAGAGCAGCAGCACCCGCTTACCTATTCTGCGGTATATCGGAAGTTTGTTTGCATCTGTCTTGTACTTTGAGAAGGCGAAGGGAATGGACACACCAGACATGAACAGGAATAAAGGCATCACCAGATCCCAGCTGGAAAAGCCTTCCCACTCTTTATGGGTAAAGGCCCACATAAGCTGATGAAACCAATCGGAATTGATGGCGTTGGCAAGTGGATGAAGCAGCGATTCCAATACTACAAGACAAAAAAGATCAAACCCTCTGAGAATATCCAGCGAAGCGAGGCGTTGTGGCTGACTTGAATTTTTCATGTGTAATTTATTTATTTAAGGAATGGCAAATATAACAAAAGTTATTGCAGTTACTAGTTTTTTCATACATTTGCTTCATGAAACGTTTAAAACCCCTTATGTTTGTAGGCACCTGTTCTGATGCAGGGAAAAGCATTATAAATACTGCTTTCTGCCGGATACTTAAACAGGACGGATACCTTCCGGCACCGTTTAAAGCACAAAATATGTCGCTCAACTCCTATCCCACGCCCGAAGGGGGAGAAATAGGTAGAGCCCAGGTTGTACAGGCCGAGGCCGCTGGGGTGATTCCCCACACGGACATGAATCCGGTGCTTCTGAAGCCGACTAACAATAAAAGCTCGCAGGTGATTCTGAACGGAAAACCGATGGGAAACTTGTCGGCTGTGGATTACTTTGGAGATCACCTGCGTAAAGGCGAATTGTTTGAAGCCGCCCTCGCTGCTTTCAAGCGGTTGGACGCAGCCTATAATCCGGTTGTGCTTGAAGGTGCGGGAAGTATTTCAGAGATCAACCTGCGTGACAGGGATATTACCAATATGCGGATGGCTATGGCTGTAGGTGCTGCTACCTACCTGGTGGCCGACATCGACCGGGGAGGTGTATTCGGGTCTGTTTACGGAACGATCCAGCTGCTCCGTCCGGAAGAGAGGGCTTTGATAAAAGGGATCATCATCAATAAATTCAGAGGGGATATCCGTCTTTTTGAAACCGGGAAGCAGCTGATGGAGGAGCTTACGGGAATACCGGTGACGGGTATCATCCCCTACTTTACGGATATCAGGATTGAAGAGGAAGATTCTGTCGCCTTGGATTCTAAACGCAGGCAAGCCAACGGTAACAGGATCAATGTGGCAATCGTACATCTGAGAAGGTTATCCAACTTTACCGACTTCAACGTACTGGAGATGGATCCTCGTTTCCATACCTATTTTACGGATCAGCCGGACGAAATTGAGAAGGCGGACATTGTTGTGCTGCCCGGAACAAAAAACACGCTGGGCGACCTGCAGGACATACGGTCCAATGGAATCGCCTCGGCAATTGTAAAGGCATACAAGGCGGGAAAGAAGGTGATCGGCATTTGTGGAGGTTATCAAATGATGGGTATGCAGGTAGAAGACCCGCAGCATCTGGAAGGTTCTATTCCATTATTATCCGGTCTGGGACTCCTTCCCATGCGGACTGTGATTGAATCTGAAAAGGTGATCAGACAGACCCGGTTCAGGTTTCTCGATAAAGCCGACCTGTGCAACGGGTATGAGATACACATGGGTAAAACATCGCTGATAGATAAAGTTGCCGATAGTCCCCTGGTTGTTATGGAAGACGGACGTACCGATGGCTACCTGGTAGACAACCGATGCTGGGGAAGTTATATGCATGGCATTCTGGACAATCCCGCCGTGCTGGATTATCTTGCCGAAGGTTTGGCAAAAGAAGATGCCTCCTTGTTTAACTACGCTGAGTTTAAAGAAAAGCAGTATGATAAACTGGCCGACCATGTACGTGCACATGTAGATATGGATGCCATTTACAGGTCGCTGACCGAATAAAAGGACAGTTCCTAATAGAAAATGAATGCTTGGTAAGAGAAGAGACAGGTCATATTACTGATTAAGGGATGTGTACTAAAGGACCCAGACAGATATTACCAAATAGGAAAAGATGCTGGATAAGCCAGCTGCGATAAACGAAACTATACAAAAAAACGAACCGGGGACCAGCCTTTGCCTGTCCCTGGTTCGTTTTAAATATTGCTTACAAATTGAGTTTTAACTAAATCCGAGTGGTACGGGTAACTGTTTCGAGCTTAACACACACTGTGGCAGCTAGCTGCTCCAGGGTTAACACCAAATGAGACTTATTTATCTGAACAATTTTACCGGTAACTCCCTTCATTGCTCCGCAAAGGATTTCAACCTCTTCACCAAAACAAAGCGGATGAGCTTCGGCTTCTTTCAAAAAGTCTTTGATCGCTTCAATTTCCTGATCTCTCACAATAGCTGGTTTCCCATTATAATAAACAATGCGCACTACTCCATATATACGTATCAGCGAGCGAAGTACAACTTCGGTACAATGAACAAATATGTAGGAATTAAACAAGGGCACATCCACCAGCTTTACTCTGTCCGACCATACCCGGGGCGAACGATGTAAAGGCAACCAACAATCAATGCCTTCTCGTTCGAGTCTTTCCTTAACCTGTTTTTCCGCTCGGGGAAATGTATATAGTACATACCAATTAGTTTCTTTAGGGTCCATAAATTTTCATTGTTTCATAGTGTTCTAAAATACAAATATAAATCTTAATAATTGATTTTACATTGATTTTATAGTTTTTTTTTGTAGTATTGTAACTCGTTACTGAAATCTAATTATATAACAAATGAATAGACGCAATTTCCTCCATAAGTCGGCCTTAACAGCCGCAGGATTTGGGATGGCTCCGCTCTTTGGATCATCCTTTCAGTCGGTGTATGGCCAAACAGCTCCAAGCAATAAAGTAAAGGTGGCGCTTATAGGATGCAGAAGCATGGGATGGTCGGACCTCAATACATTTCTGCAATATCCCGAAGTTGAATGTGTTGCATTATGCGACGTGGACGATGAGTGGCTTAATAAACGGGCAGCCGATGTACAAAAAAATACGGGCAAAAAGGTTCCTTCTCTTTATAAAGACTGGAGGAAGGTTATTGATGATAAAGATGTTGATGTGGTTATTATCGGCACACCAGACCACTGGCATTGCTTACCGATGGTTTATGCCTGTCAGGCCGGAAAGGATGTGTATGTAGAGAAACCGCTGGCCAATACCATTGAAGAATGTAACCTGATGGAAAAAGCCGCACGTAAATACAACCGGATTGTACAGGTTGGTCAGTGGCAGCGCAGCGATCCGCACTGGGATGAAGCAGCTAATTTTCTGAAGGCCGGCGGTATCGGCCGTATCCGTACTGTGAAGGTATGGGCCTACCAGGATAACAAGCCCACCCTTCCGGTTATTCCGGACAGTGCCGTTCCGGCAGGAGTCGATTATGATATGTGGCTCGGACCGGCACCCAAACGTCCGTTTAACACCTATAGATTCCATTACAACTTCCGCTTCTTCTGGGATTACGCAGGTGGACTGATGTCCGACTGGGGTGTTCACTTATTGGATTATGCTTTGGAGGGGATGAAAGCGGATCTGCCTACCTCCATCCTTGCCAGCGGCGGTAAATTTGCCTATCCTACCGATGCCATGGAAACTCCGGATACATTGATGGCAACCTATGCATACAAGGATTTCAATATTGTGTGGGATCATGCCTGCGGTATTAATCACGGCTTGTACGACAAAAAAGAGGGACTTGCCTTTTATGGCGAGAACGGAACAATGGTTCTTACCCGGGCCGGATGGGAAGTAATTCCGGTTGTATCGAACAACAATGCGCGTATGGAGGCGGTACCTTTCAAAAAAGGGGAAGGCAAGGGATTATATAATCATGTTGGCAACATGCTATCTTGTATAAAAAGCCGCGAGTTACCCAATGCCGATGTGGCTATCGGAGCCAAGGTTGCCAAGATGTCGCATCTGGCTAATATCTCCAGCAGATTGGGACGGGGACTGGTTTGGGACGATGCAAAAAGTATTTTTGTAAACGACCCCGAAGCAACAGCATTTGTGAAAGCCTATTACCGCGATCCTTGGAAATTACCTGTGTTATAACAGATATCCAACTCTCCATTACCCATTATTTGGGCAATGTAAACCTTATTCAGGAATTAATATATTTTATGTGAACCTGTTATAGAGATTAGACACTAAACTGTAAACCAAATTCAGCACGAATCACTCTATTATAAAGCGAGAAAAGGGCTGTAAAAAAGTCATAACATTTACATAAAAACCCCGGTACATTTTATTAAAAAAGTACCGGGGTTTTTATGTAAATGTATCTTGTTTTCAAACTGCACAAAGCAGGTATGAAAAATTTAATTCAATAGAAGGAAAGCAAGCATCTTAACATTTGATGCTGAGCTCGCGCAACACCAAGCGTATTTTCTCGAACGTTGTTATGCGGGTAGGAACCAGCGGCAGACGCAGTTTATTTTCTATATATCCCATCGCATTGAGAATACTTTTCACCCCTGCAGGATTACCGTCCACAAACAACAATTCAATCAGTTCGGTAAAACGATGATGGATCGTAAGCGCATTGCTGTAATCGCCGTTCAGAGCCAAACGCACCATTTTGCTGAATTCTTTTGGGAAAGCATTGCCTATAACCGAGATAACCCCTACAGCACCTAAAGTAATAAGAGGAAAGGTAATACCGTCATCGCCCGAAATTACATCAAAATTGGCCGGCTTATTCTTGATAATGTCGTCCATCTGTGTAATATTTCCAGATGCCTCTTTAACAGCTACAACATTTTTAAAGTCGCGGGCCACACGAAGCGTTGTCTCGGCCGTCATATTCACACCGGTACGTCCCGGAACGTTGTAAAGTATGATGGGTAAATCAGTTGCTTCGGATATAGCTTTGTAATGCTGATAGATACCTTCCTGTGATGGTTTATTGTAGTAAGGAACAACGGAAAGGATGGCATCGATCCCGTCAAAATTATCATGTTTAAGCTTTTCTACCACAGAACGGGTACAGTTACCTCCCACACCCAGTACAACCGGAATACGTCCGCGTACTTTGGAAACAACCATGCTAACGATTTCTTTCTTTTCCTGTTCAGTTAACGTAGGCGTTTCGGCGGTAGTTCCCAAAACTACCAAGTAATCTGTTCCATTTTGAAGCTGAAAATCTACCAGACGTCCAAGTGCCTCATAATCTACACTCTCATCTTCTTTGAATGGTGTGATTAAAGCCACGCCCATTCCTTTTAAATTTATATCTACCATCGGGAAACTACACATTTTGTTATTTCGCACTGCAAATGTAAGAATTTATATCATTTCGTACGGATATTCTGCAGATAAAATAATATTTGTTCAAATAAATAATTGAATTCGTCCCTGTCTGTTACAAGCAGGGAAAAGTCATGAAGCTCTCTTTCGGCTTTTTTTATGCCGATTTTGAAATTACAGGGATGATTTACAAGCAAATATTGCATCGCATAACATCCTGCATGAGTAAGATCCATTATAACATCGGGGTTGCATGCCAACACTTTTTGCAAAACAGCGTCTGTGGGGATTCCCTTTACCGACAAATCAGTCTTTTCAACTATAAAATGATACGAATCATCTACTTCGGGAAGCACCTCCTTACGAACATAACCGAAAGACTCCACTTTTTTACCGGAACGTTTCAAGTGTTCAATATGTGGCATAAGAGATTCAAAGTCGGCCATTTCGTACAGGACAAGTACGCTTTGTATCTGGTCGAATGCTTTAAACACAGGTTTACGATCGGCTGTCTGATCAATCAGTTTCTTGATCTTTTTCTTTATAAAATAGTTGGATATGGTCATTCTATCATTTTTAAAAAGTCCGTTTCATTGATAATTTTCACTCCCAGTTTAGCCGCCTTTTCGAGCTTGGCCGGACCCATATTGTCTCCTGCAAGGATATAATCGGTCTTTCCGGAGACCGAACCACTATTCTTTCCTCCGTGTTGTTCGATCATTTTCTTGTATTCATCGCGCGAATGCAACGCAAATGTACCACTGATTACAAGGGTGAGACCTTGCAACTTGTCGGACCGGTTTGATAAAACCTCTTCAGATATGGCCATCTGCAACCCGGCGGCTTTTAAGCGTTCTACCAAAAGCACGTTTTCATCGTTTGCAAAATAATCTTTTACGCTTTGAGCGATGCGGATTCCTATTTCGTCTACCTCCACCAACGTTTCCAGCTCTGCCTGTTCCAATGCTTCAATCGTATGGAAAGTACCTGCCAGGCGCTTAGCCACAGTCTCACCCACGTAACGGATACCAAGTCCGTAAAGTACTCGTTCGAACGGAACCTGTTTTGATTTCTCCAAACTGGCTAGAAAGTTCTTTGCACTTGTTTCGGCCCATCGCTCCAATCGGATCAGATCGGCAAATTTCAATTCATACAAATCGGCTACATTGCGAATAAGTCCGGCTTCAAACAAAGCATCCACAGTTTCGGGACCAGCATTGATATCCATCGCCTTACGCGTAACAAAATGCTCTATCTTCCCTTTAATCTGTGGGGGACAACCGGTTTCGTTGGGACAGTAGTGGGCAGCTTCGCCTTCGGGCCTAACCAACAGCGTTCCGCACTCGGGACAAGTTTTGCAGAATTGCACCTTGTCGCCCACCATAAAGCGGGCCTCTTTGTCTACACCCACAATCTTAGGAATAATCTCCCCCCCCTTTTCCACAAACACCTGATCACCAAGATACAGGTCAAGTCCGGCTATGATATCTGCATTATGCAGAGACGCTCTTTTTACAACGGTCCCTGATAATTGAACGGGCTCCAGATTGGCAACCGGCGTTATAGCACCGGTTCTTCCTACCTGAAAGGATACGGAATTCAACCGGGTGGAAGCTCTTTCTGCTTGAAATTTATAGGCAATGGCCCAACGGGGACTCTTTGCCGTAAAGCCGAGGTTCCTTTGCTGGCGCAGCGAATTTACCTTTAAAACGATGCCATCGGTGGCTACGGGGAGATTCTTTCGCTCCTTATCCCAATAGCGGATGTAGTCGAACACCTCGTTCAATGTAGCGCATTTACGAATCACATCGGGTATTTTAAATCCCCACTTGCGAGCCTCTTGCAAGTTTTCGAAATGCCCTTCGACCGGCAGGTTCTCGCCCATCAGATAGTAAAAGTAGGCGTCCAGCTTACGGGAAGCAACGATGGACGGATTTTGCTGTTTCAAGGTTCCCGAAGCTGCATTGCGCGGGTTGGCAAAAAGGGGCTCCTCCTGACTTTCACGCTCTCTGTTGATTCGGTCGAATTCGGCCCAGGGAAGTAATATTTCGCCTCTTATTTCAAAATTATCGGGATAATTGCTGCCCATCAGCTTCAAAGGTACCGAACGAATCGTTTTCACATTGGCCGTTACGTCGTCACCTTTGGTTCCGTCTCCACGGGTAACAGCCCGGATCAGTTTTCCCTGTTCGTAGGTAAGAGAGATAGAAGTTCCGTCGTATTTTAATTCGCAAACAATCTCGAACGGCTCATTCACCGCTCTGGCAGTGCGTTCATAAAAGTCGGTCACCTCTCCATCCGAATAGGTGTTGCCCAGCGACAACATCGGATAGACATGCGCAACCTGATCAAATTCTTTAGATAAATCACTTCCCACACGTTGGGTTGGCGAATGCGGATCGGCAAACTGAGGATAAGTTTTTTCAAGCTCTTCAAGCTCTTTCATCATCTCATCAAACACCTTATCCGAAATTTCGGGAGCCGATAACACGTAGTAGGCATAATTGTATCTTTCCAATGCCTCTCTCAAACCGGCGATTCTTGATGCTATCTCATCCATTCTTATCAATATCTTGTTTAGTATTACTATTATTTATCGTACTCGTTCCGAAACAAACCAGGGATTAGTAAGATTTTCCTTGTTGTATTCCAGAGGATCCCTGCCGTTCAGTTTAAAGATCTCGCATCCTGCTTCTCTTAAAATGATGTGCCCTGCTGCAGTATCCCATTCCATACAAGGAGAAAAACGGGGATAAATATCCGCACTTCCTTCGGCAACCATGCAGAGTTTAATGGAGCTTCCGCAGACCAGCAATGTAACTTCACTGCCCTGCTCTCTCAGATTATCGACAAACGCAGCCACATGCACATTCACATACGAACGGGAAGAGGCTACTATCACACCTTCGCGGTACATAGGCAGAGGTAATTTAACGGCCCGCAACAGCAATTTATTCCAATCGGCCGCATCATCCAAAACGACATCGGTTATTTTGAAGGCTCCTCTACCCTTTTCTGCAAAATATAAGACCTGTCTATCCGGGATATAAATAACACCCAAAACAGGTTCGCGGTTCGATATAAGGGCGATGTTTACAGTAAATTCACCATTCCTGCGTAAGAAATCTTTGGTTCCATCCAATGGATCAACCATCCAGAAAAGCGCCCAGTCTTTGCGTACCTCGTAGGGGATTTCGCCACCCTCTTCACTCAAAACAGGGAAAGAGGTTTGGGAGAGATAGGAAAGAATCACCTCATTTGCATTTCGATCTGCCACGGTTAAAGGCGAATCATCCGTTTTAAGCTCCAATTCCAGGTCGGTCTTCGTATCGTTATAAATACGGATTATCTCTTTTCCTGCATGTAATGAAGCTTTTATAGCTACTTCCAAATTGCTTTTTGCTACTATCATCTGTTATCTCTCATGCGTTTGGTTCTGCAAACATACTAAAGAAATATCCTTTTATTCTATATCGTGCGCAATTTATAACTTATTTTTAGGAGCTCTCTGAAAATAATTGTAAATTTGCGTCGTCTCTAACTAAATAGAGTTTCTTTTTTGCATATTCATTTGCAGTAAACCAATTTTTTAGGTAATGAAAAAGGACAACATCATTTTCGACATCATTGAAAAAGAGCATCAGCGGCAACTTAAGGGAATTGAACTTATTGCTTCTGAGAACTTTGTAAGTGACCAGGTAATGCAAGCCATGGGCAGCTGTCTTACCAACAAGTACGCAGAAGGTTATCCCGGCAAGCGTTATTATGGAGGTTGCGAGGTAGTAGATCAAAGCGAAACCATCGCCATCGAAAGACTGAAAAAGCTATTCAATGCCGAATGGGCAAACGTACAGCCACACTCTGGTGCACAAGCTAACGCAGCGGCATTCCTTGCAGTTTTAAATCCGGGGGATACGTTCCTGGGACTTAACCTCGCACACGGCGGGCATCTCTCTCATGGGTCGCCCGTAAACAGCTCTGGTATATTATATCACGCAACAGAATATAACGTTAAGGAAGATACCGGTATGGTCGATTACGACCAGATGGAAGAGGTAGCTCTCCGCGAACGTCCCAGATTGATCGTAGGTGGAGGTTCTGCCTATTCGCGTGATTGGGATTATAAACGTATGCGTGAAATAGCAGATAAAGTAGGTGCTCTGTTGATGATCGACATGGCTCACCCTGCCGGTCTTATCGCTGCCGGTCTGCTTAACAATCCGCTTGAATACGCTCATATTGTAACATCAACCACACATAAGACCTTACGTGGACCACGTGGAGGTATTATTTTACTTGGTAAAGATTTTGAAAATCCATGGGGTAAGAAAACTCCAAAGGGAGAAATCAAGATGATGTCTCAACTACTCGACTCGGCCGTATTCCCAGGTATACAGGGTGGTCCGCTAGAGCATGTAATTGCAGCCAAAGCAGTTTCATTTGGTGAAGCATTGGAGCCCGAATACAAGGTGTATCAATCGCAGGTTAAAGCCAACGCTGCAGCTATGGCTAAAGCATTTACCGATGGTGGATACAAAATTATTTCCGGCGGTACAGACAACCACAGTATGCTGATTGATCTTCGCACCAAATTCCCTGAACTGACAGGAAAGGTGGCAGAAAAGGCTCTTGTGGCAGCAGACATTACTGTAAACAAGAACATGGTTCCGTTTGACAGTCGTTCTCCGTTCCTTACTTCAGGTATCCGTGTGGGTACACCAGCCATCACTACCCGTGGTGCAAAAGAAGCATTAATGGCGGAAGTGGTTGAAATGATGGATACCGTTCTTTCCAATCCGGAATGCGATAAAACGATCTCTTCTGTTCGCGAAAAAGTAAACAGTGTAATGAAGGATTATCCCATCTTTGCATGGTAATACTACTATAGAAACGAGGTACGTCCCCTCGGTGGGACGTACCTCGTTTTTTTCCTTGCTTAAGCTAAAACAACCATATTAATTATTATAAACATGAAGACACTCTTTTTGCTTTGTGCCACAGCGGCACTTTGCCTGTTCGCGTCATGCGAAAGTCCCACAAAACAGATGCCTTACAACCAGGGTATCAATGTTATACCCAAGCCCTTAAGTCTGGTTCAGAACGAAGGCAGCTTTAAAGTAACAAAAAGTACGAAGTTCTATGCTTCTACTCCCGAAGCCAAAACAATCGCCACTTTCTTCGCTTCAAAAATTGAATCATCAACCGGATATGATCTGGCTATCAGCGAAGAAGAAGTATCTTCTAACGCCATTGCTTTACTAATTGACAACTCTTTGGAAGTTAACGACGAAGGTTATACATTGGTTGCTACAGATAAACTTGTATCCATTAAAGCGAAAACGGCCAAAGGTCTTTTCTATGGTATGCAAACCCTTATGCAGTTACTTCCGGCCGAAATTGAAAGTACAACTGTAGTTAACGGAATAGCTTGGACACTGCCATGCGTTACCATTAAAGACGAACCCCGCTTTGCCTACCGTGGAATTATGCTTGATCCTTGCCGTCACTTTATTCCGGTTGAAAATATCAAAAAGCAACTGGATGTTCTTGCTTTATTTAAGATCAACCAATTTCACTGGCACCTTACGGAAGACCAGGGCTGGCGTATAGAAATTAAGAAATACCCGAAACTAACTGAAATCGGTTCTAAACGTATTGATGGCGAAGGAACAGAATACAGTGGTTTTTATACCCAGGAGCAGATTAAAGAGGTAGTAGCCTACGCTTCAGAACGCTTTATCAATGTAATTCCTGAAATTGAGTTACCGGGACATGCCCTTGCTGCTATTTCTGCTTACCCTGAACTTTCTTGCAAAAGCGACTCATTGTCTCCAAGAATTATCTGGGGTGTGGAAGAGGACGTATATTGCGCAGGTAAAGAAGAAACATTTAAATTCCTTGAAGATGTAATTGCCGAAGTGGTAACTTTATTCCCCGGAGAATATTTCCACATTGGAGGTGACGAGTGTCCTAAAGTACGCTGGGAGAAATGTCCGTTGTGCCAAAAGAGAATGCGTGAGAATAAGCTGAAAAATGAACACGAGCTTCAAAGCTATTTTGTTCAACGTATAGAAAAAGTACTTGCTTCACATGGTAAGAAAATGATTGGCTGGGACGAGATCCTGGAAGGTGGTCTAGCTCCTTCTGCAACAGTTATGTCATGGAGAGGTGAAGCTGGCGGTATTGCAGCAGCAAGCATGGATCATGATGTTATTATGACTCCTGGAAGCAATGGCATGTATCTGGATCACTACCAGGGCGATTCTAAAATAGAGCCGGTTGCAATCGGAGGTTACACTTTGTTGGAAAAAACATACAGCTATAACCCGGTTCCCGACACTTTGATTGGTTTAGGCAAAAGTAATTTTGTTAAAGGTGTTCAGGGTAACATCTGGTCGGAATACATGTACACAACAGATTTGATGGAATACCGCATATATCCGCGTATTCTTGCCGTTGCTGAAATTGGATGGACTCCTTTGGAAGGAAAAGATTACAAAGACTTTGAACGTCGTATAGACAATGCATTAGTACGTTTGGACAACCACGGTATCAAATATCATATTCCTCAACCTGAACAACCAGACGGTTCAATTAATTTTGTAGCCTTTACTGACAAGGCAACATTGGAATTCAAGACCACCCGTCCGGTTAAAGTAGTTTACACAACAGATGGTTCTGAACCAACAGCAACTTCGGCAGTTTATTCTACTCCTTTAGAGTTTAACGAATCTGCTACATTGAAGATCCGTTCCGTACTACCTTCAGGAAAGATGAGTCCGGTTCGTACAATTACAGTTGAAAAACAAACGTTGGCACCAGCCAAAGAGGTAGCTGCAACTAAACCCGGATTAAAGATGAAGGTTACTTATGGCTATTTCCTGGAATCTTCTAAGTTGGAAGGCGTTACAGATTGGAAAGAATCAACTATTAAGGATCTAATTGAAATCCGTTCAGTAGAAAAAACTGACGAATCCATGCGTAATGTAAAGCAATACGCAGCTGTTGCCAGTGGTTATGTAAATATCCCTGAAGATGGTGTCTATATTTTCTCGTCGGACAATGAAGAGGTTTGGATTGATGGAAAACTGCTGATCAATAATGGAGGAGAAGTAAAACGTTTCTCCAGACATGATAGCTCCGTTGCTCTGGCCAAAGGATTACATGAAATCAAAGTCGTGTTCCTTGGACACATTATTGGTGGATGGCCTTCTAACTGGAATGATGGTAGTGTAAAAATACGCAAAGCAGGAGCCGAAAAGTTTGAAACTATCACTCCTGCAATGCTTTCATATTGATTTAAACAAGTGGCTGTTTCAGGAAATAGCATTCTATCAATGATGACTCTTGAAGCAGACCATCCTAATAAAAGAGGGAGAATCCATGGATTCTCCCTCTTTTATTAGGATCTATATCGAGTTTTACTTAAGAACTAAATATCATTAAAATACTACATGTGGTACAACATCCAATGGTAATGTAAAATAGAAGGTACTTCCTTCGCCCACTTGTGACGTAGCCCAAACTTCCCCTCCCATTTTTTTAACAAGCCCCTTGGTTATTGTCAGACCCAATCCAAATCCATTCTGGGTAGTATTTAGTTTTACAAAACGATCAAACACCGACTCCAGCATATCTTCGGGGATACCAACCCCTGTATCTTTAACATAAAACTTCACATAACCACTTTCCAATTCATACCCAAAGCTTATTTGCCCTTCGGTTGTGCTACGTATGGCATTATTTAATAAATTATTCATTATCTGAAGCAACCGGCTTTTATCCGTATTCAACCATAAATCGGTATGAGGTGTTTCTATAGCAAGCTTTACTCCATCAGGCATTCGCATGGAGGTGATTCGGTAAATCTCAACCATCAGCTGATCAATAAAAACAGGATCTGTATTAATTTTGATTGTATCAGATTCTATTTTCGACAAATCCAATATATCGTTAATCAATCGAAGCAACAACTCATTATTAGTCTTTATGATATCAATGTATCTTTTTCGATCCTCCTCATCCTCTGTATAAGCCATCAAATCAGAAAAACCGACAATGGCATTTAATGGAGTTCGTATCTCATGACTCATGTTGGCAAGAAAAGCCGATTTCATTTTATCCGCATTCTCTGCCAATTCCTTTGCCTCCATTAGAGAAGTAATATCCCACCAAATAGTAACGACCAAGAACTTATCATCCCCTTGAGGGACTAAAAACTTGATAAGGTCCTGATAGACTTTTTTACCCGATAATACAGTTTTACAAGTTCGAAGACACAACTTCTCTCCAGTTCGCATCAATTCATTCTCTTGAGATCGAATTGCACCCCTTAATTCCGCCGAATACAAGCCCAACTCCTCATTTGTCTTACCTACAGCAATACCGGCAGAAATTCCCGTATTCTTTTCCAGCTCTTTATTCCAATAAACGTAACGAAAATCATCATCCGGATCTTTAATGGACAACTCCAGAGGTATTGTATCAAGGATAGTAGTAAGCAGTTTGTTTAGCTCATTCAGTTTCTTTTGTCTTGAGATTCGTTTTGTTATATCATGCACATAAATCATCACTCGTTGTTGATCATATGCAACTATACGCATTTGGTAATAGTAGGGATTTCTATCTCTGTCGTAAATCTTAAAGTCAAGGAATTGAGGTAATCCGTCCTGAAGTGTGTCGGCAATCGCCTTTCTAATCTTTACAAGATCTGAATTATCATGCCGGTTTTCAAGCGCTTTTCCAACAATCGAATGATTAAATACAGGATCATTATGCTTCGTTAGTATTTCATCTATTACTCCATCTTTACGAGCAATAAAAAGCGTATCAGAAATGCATTCCAACACTTTCTGGTATTTAAAACGTTCATTTGCAATTACCTCTTCTTCCGAATTGTCATTCCTAGAATCGTTTATCATATTGAAATAAACCATTCTACCGTAAGAAAAATCAGGAGGTATCTCACCATTGTGATTCTCTGTGGTCTTCTTTGTCATTATGTTATAGTGCTCAGAGGGTTAAAACTGGCGCAATATAAAAACAAATTAGCTACTAATCAAATTTTAGACGCATAATAGTAAGCGAGTTAGGTGGAAACTCATATACCATTGGACCTTGTAGGGAAAATCCCCCTGTTTTCTTTACCGGATTAATATTATCAGGACTGGAAAAATTATTTCCAATTTCCGGATCTCCTGCTAATTCGATAATTTCCGCATTTAGCCCAACACTTATTCCATTAATATTCAACTGTGTTTTTTCCGGATGTCGGGTCGTATTAACCACTTTAAGGATCAATTGCTTGTTCTTGTCGTCGCGGGTAGTAACTACAACCAACGATGGAATTGGTCGCAAATTTGCTTGTTGAACCAGTTTATCATCCACATAACAGGATATTACATCGTCTTTGCATGTCACACTCACCTTATACCACTGGTTGCTGACAAACGAAAACGGCACATCTTCCGTCAACTTATCCTTTACGAATCCGGCCATTCTGTACAACTCACAACTTTCAAGACCGATCGTAAAACAAACATGGTTGGCTGCAGCATTCTGCAATCCATTATCTCTCACTCTGATCTGAATTTGACCACTACCTTTGGTACGCTTCACATAGGTTGTAAACGTATAATCGTGTTCAGTGGAGTCACCCATTAAAATGTAATTCCATTTATTAGGCTCTGCTACAAGCATCTCATCCGTGAACTTCCATCCACCGTTTACAATCTTCGATTTAAAAGACTTATTACCGTCAATACGCATATTTCTGAAATCAAAACTATTATCAAACATATACAAGGATGCCGCTCCAAATGTTACCTGAGGTCTCGCATACGAGGTTACTGCTGTCTTAAGGATTGCATCCCCTCTGTTTTCACCCAACATCGAAAGCATATGATATGACGGAGTCTTAACTGCCTGTTTATTGTTAAACAGAATCAATCCTTTGGCTTTTTTGTTCATTTGCACATTAGCTAATGCAGGTGCATAGGCTATGCGCTTAACAGCATCCGGATTACGCTCAAGGCCTAATAAAAAACAAGCCTCAGCTAAAGCCGACCGAAGTGTACCGCTGGATTCATCTCTTATCAGACCAAATTCTCCAATAAACATGGGAGGTTGTCTTTTCGCATACAGGAATCCGTCAAAACGGCTTTGGTTCGTAATAAAAAACATCTCATCGCCGTAGTAATGGCTATCCACCCAATCCACTCTGTTTCGGATATCTGTTATTACATTTCCAATAACGGTAACCCGCGGATAAACTTTATGGATAGCCTCTTTAAACAATTCATATCTTCGTACATACTCAGTACCGTAGTTCCCACTGCCAATCTCGATAAACCGAAGGTTAAACGGTTCCGGATGCCCCTGGGATGCCCGGAGTTTACCCATTGCCGAATCTCTGGGAGCATTTGCAAATGCAATAGCATCCAATGCATCCTGTACGATTTTATCCATAGCGGTAATATCCTCAAAACGGGGACGTCTCTTCTGGCTTGTCACACCGCTGTTGATTACATAAATTGGCTCAGCTCCAATAGATTCGCAAAAACGAAGATATTCAAAATATCCCATTCCATTGGTTGTACCATACCCATTTACTGTCCAAAAATGTTTTCTTTTGGCTACATCCCCTATCGTTTCATGCCAAATCGGGAATGTCCCCCCAGTAAATCCTTCTACAAAATCGCCACCCGGAAACCGGATAAAGCGGGGCTTAAGCCCTGCGATTAAATCGGCTAAATCAGGACGTAATCCATTTGGCATTCCTTTCCAGGTTTTTTCAGGAAATAATGAAACTACATCTATCCAGAAAATTTGGGACTCATTCGAAGTGAATGTCAGCACGGCATCCCGAACATCTTCCAAAGCAGTAAACGCAAACTTCACTTTCCGCCAGGCAGTTGTAGGATTCACTTTCATCACATTGCTAAGTACTCTTTTGGCTGCAGAATCCTCCAAAGCCACATGTACCTCTTTGGGTTGTAAGGAAGTACCTTTTAGGTAAAATGACAGCACATATTTTTCTCCTTTAACAAGAGAAATCCCCTTGTATCCGGTAGCTGCAATCCCCCCCCTGCCGATCGAATCATTGGCAGAAACTGCCACAAGCAAAGAACGTCTGTTCTCTTCATTTATTAATTCGCGCGTATCCAGATACATTTTTGAACCTTGAGTAAGCGTACGCCAACCAATAACACTATCCGGCTTCACAAAAGGCATAACATAGCCATTTGGAGTTACTAATACATTTTCTTTATAATCGTAGGCACTATGAAGCGGAAGCACGCCATCTTCGAAGCTTCTATTTTGTATCAGTTCAGCATATATACCACCATCTACAGCATGGTTTATCTCTTCAACCGAAATGCCGTACAAGTTTTTATTAACAGGAAAAGTAAGTCCGTCCGCATCAATTGTTATGGACGAGGTAACAGGCATTTCCGGTCGGCATCCACTTAACAGGAAAAACATAAAGACACCTAAAAACCAAAAGCCACTCTTAATACTATGATTACTCAGATTCACTTTTCAACGAATTAAAAACATTTGAAATACCTGCATTTTACGAAATAAACATGCAAACTTAGCTAATAATTCTCAGATATAGGAACCTATTTTATATTTCAAGACATATTTCCTCAAAAATAATCGTACATCAAAACAATAATTTCAAAAAAAATGTTATTTTTGCATTTAATATTATCTAAATATAAATTACCTCTACATTCACCATGAGTAAACAGGTTTTATTAGTTGACGACAAGCCCGAGATCGCCAAAATTATTATGCTTTATCTGGCAACGTACGAAATTAAGTATGTTGAAAATCCTGTTAAAGCCATTGCATGGCTTAAAGAGGGGAATATGCCAGACTTGATTATATCTGATTTAAATATGCCCGAAATGTCCGGAGAAGAATTTCTGCGTTATATTAAAACGGATGAAATGTTCAGCCACATTCCTGTGCTTATTTTATCAAGCGTTGAAAGCAGCTTTAACAGAGTTAGGCTCTTTGAAGAAGGAGCGGAAGATTTTATTTTAAAACCCTTTAATCCTGAAGAATTAAGGGTTAGAGTTAAAAGATTGTTACGGTAATGCTGAGCATATATTTCGGCAGCGACTTAGCCTATGCAGATTGGATACGTGAGACTATTAATCAGGAAGTTGTAGTTTGTTCCAATTTTTTGCAAATTAATAATATCCTTTCTGAAGCCATTCGCAAAAGAAAGGAAGATCATTATTTTGTGTTCATTCAACGCAAGAACAAGTTGTCCGATCTAAAAATAATCAGTCATCTAACTAAAAGTTATTCCTCGGTCTATATTATTCTGGTTGGTGTACCCATAAGTATTGAAGAAAAAAAAGAATATCTTTCTGCCGGAACCGACAGCATTATTTCTGAAAAGAAAAATGATACAGAATTAATCCGAATTCTTGATTTTGCTATAAAATACAATGAGAGGATAAGCAATACCTCTTTACGCTCCAAAGAATTGGAATCCTTTAAGATGCCTCTCTGGAAAAGAACGTTCGATATTATATGCTCATTAGCAGCTATTATAATTCTATCTCCCCTGCTTATAGTAACCTGGTTGGCAATCCGACTGGAAAGCAAAGGTGATGCCGTTTATAAATCCAAAAGAGTTGGCAGCAACTATCAAATATTTGATTTTTATAAATTCCGGTCTATGTACTCTGATGCGGATAAACGTTTGGTAGAATTCAAAAAACTGAATCAATACGCACAGGAAGAGTCAACGGAACAGGAATCTAAGGCATCGTCCGCCCGATTGCATAAAGCGGATGTTGTACTTTTTGCCGACGATACCATCACTTCCGAGAAGGAATATATCGCTGCAAAAAAACAAGAAAGATCCAACGCTTTTGTTAAATTTGAAAACGATCCGCGAATTACAAAAATTGGAAAAATCATCCGGAAATACAGTATAGACGAATTGCCTCAGCTATTCAACATCCTCAAAGGGGATATGTCTGTTGTTGGTAACCGGCCACTTCCTTTATACGAAGCAGAGCTTCTTACAAGTGACGAGTATATTCATCGGTTTATGGCTCCGGCCGGATTAACCGGCCTATGGCAAGTGGAAAAACGTGGAGAAGCAGGAAAGCTGTCTGCGGAGGAACGAAAAATGCTGGACATCCGTTATGCAAATGAATTTTCTTTTCTTATGGATGTTAAAATTATTTTTAAAACATTTACCGCATTCATTCAAAAAGAAAATGTATAACCGTTTATAAAATAAACTTTCATTTAGAATGGAAAACAATCCGGTTATATCAATCATTACAGTAAATTTTAACGGGCTGCAGGATACACTTGAACTATGCCGGTCTGTTAAAGACCAGGTTAAATCCATCAGCTATGATCTTATCGTTGTAGACAATGGGTCAAAGGTTGATGAAGCTTCACAAATAAAGCAAATCTATCCATGGGTACAAGTTATCCGATCGGAGAAAAATCTTGGTTTTTCAGGTGGTAATAACCTGGGAATCCGTCAGGCAAAAGGTGATTTTATTTTCCTTTTAAACAACGACACCTATTTGCCCGACGAAAGTATTCATAACTTGGTTGACACGTTGAAGTCCAATAAAAATCTGGCTGCTGTATCACCCAAAATTAAATTTGCCTGGTCTCCATTTGCCATCCAGTTTGCCGGATTTACACCATTATCTGCCATTACTTTGCGAAATAAAACCATTGGTTTTGGAGAATCTGATAATGGGCAATACAATCAATTCAGACAAACTCCCTTATTACATGGTGCAGCCATGATGGTTAAACGACATATAATAGAAGAAGTAGGACTTATGCCCGAACTTTATTTCTTATATTATGAAGAAATTGATTGGTGTACGACCATGACTGAACATGGATATATATTAGGTTACGAACCTAAATGTACAGTATTCCATAAAGAAAGCAGGAGTACCGGACAAAACAGTCCGCTTCGCTCCTACTATTTAACGAGAAACCGACTTTTATTTGCCTGGAGGCATCGCTCCGGTTTTACAAAATGGCTTTCTATCGGCTATCAGAGTCTGATTGCCATACCAATTCATACAATAAAATTCCTGCTTAAAGGAAATACAGCCAATGCGATTGCGCTTTTAGAAGGTTTGACTGCATTTATTCAATTAAAAAATAAAAAACAAAACGTATGACATTGTATACGATTTTAGACAACATAGACTCACTCTGTTTCTTTCTATTGGGAACATCCGTTCTCTATTTATTTGTGTTTGCAATCCTTTCACACATCAAACGTAAGGACATATATCCTGCAGCCGGTAAATTGCATCGGTTTGTTATTCTTTATCCAGCCTATAAAGAAGATCGTGTAATTGAGAATGCAATTTCCAACTTTCTGGAACAGGACTACCCTAAATCCTGCTACGACGTTGTTGTAATATCTGATCAAATGCAAGATGACACCATCAGCAGATTGAAATCCATGCCTGTTACATTGATTGAAGTTCACTTTCAGCAAAGCTCCAAAGCTAAAGCAATGCAATATGCGATGGAGAATCTGGACAAGAATACCTATGATATGGTAGTTATAATGGATGCCGATAATACAGTGGAGCCCAACTTCCTGCATGAACTAAACAAAGCTTACCACAGTGGATGTCTGGTTATACAGGCACATAGAATGGCCAAAAATCTCAATACAGACACAGCCATATTAGATGCAGTGAGTGAAGAAATCAACAATTCAATTTTCCGCAAAGGGCATGTACGTTTGGGATTGTCAGCGGCTTTGATCGGTTCCGGAATGGCGATTGATTTTCAATGGTTCAAAAAAAATATATTCAAGCTACAAACTGCCGGAGAGGATAAAGAATTAGAAGCCCTGCTTCTTAAAGAAAACATTTTTATCGAATACCTTGAACACGTAAACGTATACGACGAAAAAACACAAAAAGACAATACATTCTACAATCAAAGGAGAAGGTGGCTGGCTTCTCAGCTTTTTGCAATAAAAAATAACATAGGGAAATTACCGGGAGCTTTATTTGATGGTAAATTTGATTACGCAAATAAAATATGTCAATGGATGATGTTGCCAAGAGTATTATTGCTTGGATTTATAGGAATAATTTCTATCATTGTATTGCTTTATCAATGGACTTGGGCAATCAAGTGGTTCATTTTGGAATTACTGCTAGTCATAACCCTCAGCCTTGCTGTACCAGATTACTTGGTTAATGAACAATTTAAAAAAGCCGTTTGGAAAGCACCCAAATTGTTTTTACTTATGACCTTGAATTTATTCAGACTAAGAGGGGTTAATAAAAAATTTATACACACCGAACACGGTGAAAATAATAAATAATATGGATTTAAATAAGGCAAAGAACTACTTAAAAAAACACTCTTTATTAAAAAGGATTGTTTTAAATTTCATAATGCATCCGATTAAAACCCGGCCGCAATGGTGGATACGGATATTCATGCCTTTCTATATTAAAAGAGGAAAAGGGAGTGTCATATATCGAAGCGTGAGGAAGGACATAGTACCTTTCAATATTTTCGTACTAGGCAGCAAATCAGTTATTGAAGACTATTCAGTCGTCAATAATGCTGTAGGCAATTTAGTGATTGGCAACAACACCCGTGTGGGTATTGGCAATACAATTATCGGGCCGGTTACGATTTCAGACAATGTAAACATTGGACAAAACGTAACAATCAGTGGCCTCAATCACAACTATGAAGACCCAAGTAAAACAATCAGCGAACAAGGGGTAAGTACAATTCCGATTAAAATTGAAAATGATGTATGGATTGGAGCCAATTCTGTTGTCCTTCCCGGAGTACAAATTGGCAATCACAGCGTTATCGGAGCAGGAAGTATCATAACTAAAGATATCCCCCCCTACTCTGTCGCCGTTGGCAATCCTGCCAGAATTGTCAAAAGATACGATATGGATTTGAAAGAATGGGTGAAAGTTTTAAATTAATAAAGTTGCAGAAATGAATCCCATAAAGGTAAGTGTTATTATTCCGGTGTACAATACCGAAGAGTACATTGAAGAAACTCTAAGCTCAATTATCAATCAAACACTAAAAGAGATTGAGATTATCGTAATCAACGATGGTTCAACGGATAACAGTTTACAGATTATTAATGAGTATGCGCAAAGAGACAGTCGGATTACTGTATTCACTCAGGCGAACCAAGGCCTATCATTGACAAGGAATAAAGGAATTGTTGAAGCCCGTGGTGAATATATATACTTTATGGATAGTGATGATTTATTAGAAAACGATGCTTTAAGTTCTTGCTATAAACAATCCACAAAACGTCATCTTGATTTTTTGTTTTTTGACGCAGAAATTCTTAATTCAAATGATAATATCAATTTAAATATTAACTATAGTAGAACCTTCTTAATTTCAGAAAAAACTACATATAGAGGAATAGATATTCTTTTTAATCAAGTTAAAACAAATTCACTCTCATCATCAGTTTGTTTAAATTTCATAAGAAGATCTTTTATTGAAAAATATGATTTAAAGTTCTACCCAAAAATCATTCATGAAGATCAATTATTTACATTCTTACTCTATATATATGCAGAAAAAGTTTCTTGTATACCAAAACCATATTTTAAAAGAAGGGTTAGATATGATTCAATAATGACACAAAGATTCAGCCTTAAGAATATGAATGGATATTTTACGGTATCAAATGAAATTCTTAAGCATAGAAAAGACGGGAATAATGTGTTAAATAAAACAATTGATTTATTTCTTTTTCAAATGTTAAACGCAACTTCCTATGGGGCATCCACCTTACCTTTTAAGGATCGAGTCCATGTAGTAAAAATCCTTATCTTTAAATATTTTAGATATGTGACGGTAAAAAGTCTTTTAAGAATTTTGTTAAGTGCTTTATTAAACAAACATAAATCATGTCTATAAGAAAGCAGCTAATTACTGGGGTGTTTTATTCGGCTATAGCAAAATATGCCGGGATATTTATTTCTCTTATTGTAACTGCCATACTTGCCAGATTACTATCTCCGGATGAATTTGGAGTTGTTGCCGTTGCGACTGTTATTATTACTTTCTTTGGAATTTTTACGGACTTAGGAATATCACCCGCCATTATTCAAAATAAGGAGCTGACAGAAAAAGATCTGTCTAACATCTTCTCATTTACTATTTTCGGTGGAATATTATTATCAGTTCTATTCTTTATTTCATCCTGGATAATTGGAAATTATTATAAGAATGAAACTTTGATAACAATTTGTCAGTTGTTATCCATTAATTTACTATTTTCAGCGCTTAATATTGTCCCGAATGCTTTGCTATACAAAGATAAATTGTTTAGATATATTGCTATACGAAGTCTCATTGTTCAATTGATTGGAGGTTTCTTATCTGTTATTGCGGCTTTAGCTGATGCGGGATTATATGCTTTAATTATCAACCCGATATTCTCATCAATCTTTATATTTATAATAAGTTATAGAAAAAAACCACAGCAGATTTCTCTTACATTAGGGTTAGATTCAATAAAAAAGATACTGACATTTTCTTCCTACCAATTCCTTTTTAATGTAATAAATTACTTCAGTCGAAACCTTGATAAGCTATTAATTGGTAGATATATGAGCATGGGAGCATTGGGTTACTATGAAAAATCCTATCGACTTATGATGCTGCCGTTGCAAAATATCACCCACGTAATAAGTCCCGTCATGCATCCAGTATTTTCGGAAATGCAAGATGATATTAGTAAACTGGCAATGTCATATGAGCGAGTAATCCGTATATTAGCCTATATAGGCTTTCCATTATCCATTTTTTTATATTTCACTTCGACCGAAGTAACATTAATATTATTTGGAAATCAATGGATAAAATCTATTGCTCCCTTTCAAATACTGGCACTCTCTGTAGGTATTCAAATAATTATGTCGACTTCCGGTTCAATTTTTCAGGCAGCAAACGACACAAAAAGCATGTTTATATGTGGCCTCTTTTCAGCAACCTTGACAATCAGCTCATTATTAGTTGGCATATTTATTTTTAAAACACTTGAGGCTGTATCATGGAGTATATGCATTGCATTTACTATTAATTTTATCCAATGTTATTGGATGATGTATAGTGTCACTTTTAAACGTCCATTCAACAATTTAATAAAAGGACTAACAAACCCTCTGATTTTAAGCATGCTACTTTTTGTTGTTCTCCATTTGTTTTCATTAATAGAATTAGATTTATATTTATCTTTTTTAATTAAGAGCAGTCTATTTATATTCTGTTTAACAATTTATTTTTGGACGACAAACGAATACAATTTAAGAGACAAACTATTAAAACGATTGCAAAAACAATAAGGAATTAGCAACTACAAAGTTATTATTATAAACTATTATTTAAGTATCAATTCAACGACCTATCCGTCGAAGTAACTCCTGTTTTTTGTCAGATTCTTTAAGTTTATTTATAAAATACAAAGCATCCGTTAAATTATCATCAGTAGAATTAGCTAGATATTGTTCACAAAAAAACTGAGCACGTTCATATAGATATTTAAAACAGTCAATATTAAGCATAGTCCCATCGTCATAATTGCCATATGAAAAACCTGTAATTGCATCATCAGTTTGTATCGATTCAATATTTTCTGCACGAATTCCTTTTAAATTTAAGGTGATTGACGGATAATAAAAATACTGACCGGCAGGCATATGTATTTTTATTTTTAAAATATTATCATTAATAACCGTTTCAATTCGACTATGTATTCTGTAATAATTATATTCATAATATTCTTCCATACTAGGAAACCAAACAGAATCATCACCATCTTTACCATACTGATTATTAATCCATTCTAAAAAACTAACCCACTTATAATCAGTCGCATGTGCTAAAATATGGATTGCTTTTCTATCTTCTTTCCTAAATTTATCTAAATTAAGATTGTCTACAATAATAGATCGAAAGTAATTAGGATCTTCATTAAATAATCGGAGATATAACCTTTTATATAAATCATTAACAACTTTAAAAGGATAAAGTGTTTCTTTTGCATTTCCTTGTGCAGTCATAAATTGAATAGGATCATAAACTAATGCTGCTTTCACATAATCATAATTTTTATTTGGTTCAGCTAAAACTTTGCATCCCCTGCCATTAAGCTTTGTAAAAATCAAATCCTGAGCAATTTTATAGTGTGCAACTATTGAATCAATATTATTTACATCAGCTGTTGAAACATCGTGAAAAGCAATGCCAACCCCATAATTTAACATTATCTTAACGTTATTCCATGTAAGACCATTTTTCTTATAAAATCTATAATAATCAGCTTTATAACCAACTCGAACTTCAGAAGTTTCATTCATCCACTCATGCTCTGGAGCTAAAGTCGTTGTGAAAGCAAATCGTACTTCCTTTCCAGTTCCATCTGTACTACCTAAAGTTTTATTCAATCTAAAGGCTCCAGGAGGCAAATCTCCAATAACAAGATGTTCAATATCATAAAAGTAGTTTGTATAAAGAGGCTTTCCATTTATGGCAGCCCAAGTATTGCAAAATGCACTATGCACACAATCATCTTGCGTTAATAACATTAGCCAGCTTTTATTGTATTTTAAAAAAGGAACTTGAATGTCAATATTTTTATTTGTTTCCTTATTCTTTAAATTGACAATTAATTCACAATCAATACCTACATTTTCCGCATGATAGGGATATTCATAACTTACAAACTCAATTGGTTCATATATATCTTTAACCTTCACACATGATCCCATACATAAAACGAACAAAACGAAACAACAGTATTTATACATTTTAATTAATCTTATTTTTATATTAATACAAATATATTATATTTTATTGAAAAGTTATACTTTTTTTAAAACTAATTATATCGTTCTAAGAATATAATTTAGGCTTTAAAGTATATTAATTTTAAATTAATAATTATATTTGCATAAGTTACGATACTAATATTCATCAATATGAGATATTTTTTTTTACTTAATCTATTCCTCATAATTAACTCTTTGCATCCGGTTAAACTACTGGCTCAAAATAATGTCGAATCTTCAGAGTTCAACATTAATGATTATAAGAAAATTAGTTTACCTCCTTTGGTTGTATTGTTTGAAAATGCCAGAAAAAATCCAATTTACGAATTAGCAGAGGTAAAAGAACAAATTGAAAATAAAAATTTATATAAAGAAAAAAAAGCTTGGCTTAGCTATTTAAGCATAAGAGGTAGTTATCAATATGGAATGTTTGGAAACGAATCAACCTATACAGATGTATATACCCCTGTATTTTTTAATTATTCAACAGCAGCTCAAAATAGTTATTCGGTTGGCGCAGGTATTTCAATACCTTTAGATCATCTTTTTGATTTGGGTGGGCGTGTAAAAAGACAGAAATTATTAGTAAAAAGTGCTGTTCTTGAAAAAGAGCTGAAATACGAAGAAATAAAAAAGGAGATTATTATACTATATAGCAATGCCTTGTCTCAGCTAAATGTCTTGAAATTAAGAGCAGAGAGCCTTGTTATAACGAATGCTCATTATGCAATTGCAGAACAGAATTTTGCCAATGGAACTATTGATTCCGGTGAGTTATCAGTAGAAAAACAAAGACAAACGATATCCCTTGAACAATATGAAAACACAAAAGCAGAGCTAACAAAAAATTTGCTAATTTTAGAGACTATTACTCAAACCCCCATATTAAACCGATAACATGAAATATTTACTATATGCATTCCGTTTTCTGTACCGTATACGATGGTGGCTGATAATAGCTCCCATCTTAATTGCTATTGCTGCAATATATGTAACAAAAAATTTACCAAGAACTTATGAGGTAAAAGCAACGGTTTATACTGGGATTGTATCCGGATATACCATTGAAGGCGAAAGCGGAATTAGTGACTATATTGGAGTATCTAATGCCATGGATAATCTAATAAACATTATTCAAGCCGAAAACACCCTGAAAAGGGTTTCTTACAGATTGTATGCTCGAAATATGATTCACGGAGACCTAAATAATGATAATCAATATATCACTGCATCAAGTTTTAGAGAAATCTACGGCCGAACTAAAAACAATAAGGATGGAGCAGCTTTACTAGCACTTATAGACTCAACGAGTGAAGAAAAAACATTTCAAAATATATTGAAATATGAAAAGCAGGATAAAGATAATTTCATCTATGGCTTGTTCTATTGGAACCATCCTCATTACTGCTATAATGCACTAAAAAACATTCGTGTTAGTCGGAAAAACAATAGTGATTTGCTTGAAATTTCATACACGTCAAACGATCCTGGAATAGCATATAACACTCTGGATATTTTAATGAAAGAGTTTGTAAATGAATACAGGGAAATCAGGTATGGAGAAACAGATAAGGTAATTGCTTATTTTAAGGCAGAGTTAGATCGTATCGGAGCAGAATTAAGAATTGCAGAAGACTCATTGACTAACTATAATATTGAAAAAAGGGTAATAAACTATTACGACGAAACAAAAGAGATTGCAGCAATTAATAAAGAGTTCGAGATAAGAGAACAAAACGCAACTCTTGAACTTAATAGTGCCAAGACATTAAAAGATCAGCTTGAGGCAAGAATGGGAAACAATCTAAAACAAATCAAAAACAATATTGATTTTATTAACAAATTGAATAAAGTTTCTTCATTAACTGGTGTTATCTCTGAAATGAAAAGTTTTAATTCTGAAAAAGAAGGTACAAAAGCTAATGATTTGTCATCATTGCAAAAGCAACTTGATAATACAACGAAAGAACTTTCAGAAATTTCCAATCAATATGTTGAAAACAAATATACCAAAGAAGGAATATCAAAATCCGCCATTGTAAGTCAGTGGCTAGATCAGGTTTTACTTTATGAAAAAGCAAAATCAGATTTACAAGTTATACAAAAAAACAGACGTGAATTAAACGATAAATATGAATTTTTTGCTCCTGTAGGATCAACAATTAAAAGAAAAGAAAGAAATATTAATTTTACTGAACAGAATTATCTTTCTGTTCTCAAAAGTTATAATGAAGCTTTGATGAGAAAGAAGAATCTTGAAATGACATCTGCAACTCTTAAAGTATTAAATCCTCCGGCATTTCCTATTCAATCGCAACCTACTAAGCGTAAAATGATAGTCATTATTGCTTTTTTGGGAAGTATTATGTTGATATTAGGATTTTTTATTCTTCTTGAACTAGTAGACAGAACATTACATGATAAGCTACGCACTGAATTATTCACAGATTTGCCTGTTATTGGGGCATTTCCTGGTAAAAGCTTAATTAAATACAGAAATTATGATAAAGCAGTACAGGCCATTGCTACAAAGTATTTAAGCAGGGCAATACTTCCCTATCTTATAAATAAGAAAGAAAATCTACCTTTTATTATTAATTTCCTTAGTACAGAAGGAGGAGATGGGAAAAGCTTTCTCATTAATGAACTTATTAAATATTGGGGAGAAGCGGGCTTGAATGTCAAATCGTTAAAATGGAATGAAGATTTTAACATCTACAGTTCTGAATATCTGATTGCAAATAGTATTAGAGATTTGTATAAAACAAATAACGAGGATATACTATTAGTTGAACATCCAGAACTTAAATCAAACAATATATCAACGAAGCTACTTAATGAAGCGAACTTAAACATAATTATAGTCAGAGCCACTCGTGGATGGAAAGATTCTGATTCTATATTGGTTGATAAAATTTCAAACCAACTTGTAGACAAGAAACTCGTAATCTATCTTAATAAAGCCGAAAGATATGTAGTTGAAGGATACACTGGAATGCTTCCACCTTATAATACATATCGAAAATTAATCTATAGACTTCTGCATCTGGAGTTAACAGCTAAATATGAGAATTCGGAACACTCATAAGAGACTGGTAGACCTATTTATAGATCTGCTTGTATCCAAAATATGGATATGGCTTACTTTAAGCTTTGTTTTATATTTGTTTTATCAGCTAATTCTTAAACAAAATATATTCTTAGCTTTAGGTATTGCTATACTTCCATTGCTCATTATTCTTCTTTTTGTAATAATTGCCTATTCCGAAAAAGGGTTTTATCCGGTATTTGCATCCCATTTTGTCCTACTATCCCTTAGTAGCTACATGGACATAAAATTAGGAGTCATAACGGTTTTGATTACATTAGCCGTTTTTATGCTCATAATAATTAAAGGAATATATAATAGACTAGAATGGAAGTATGCTCTAAATCCTATGTTTGGAGTTTATATAATCTGGACAGCTTATTGCATACTTGAAATTGCCAACCCTAATCATGTACAAGAAGCATGGAATGTGTCAATAACCCAATACGCTGTATATCCTCTTGTTTGTGCAATTTTGGTTCCCATCTCAATAAAAAATAAGACTCACATTCATTGGCTCCTTTTAATCTGGTCTATATTTATATTATTTGCAGCGTTTAAAGGATATTGGCAGAAAAATCATGGATTCAATGAAAGAGAACTATACTTCTTGTACGAATTAGGTGGAGCAAAGACTCATATCATTTGGTCTGGTATTCGATATTTTTCAATTTTCACTGATGCAGCTAATTACGGAGTACATATGGGGATGGCTGTTATTGGTTTTGGTATATCTTCAATATTCACATCTAACAAAATATTAAAATTCTATTACCTAATCATTACAGTTGCAGCGATATACGGAATGTTTATCTCTGGCACAAGAGCAGCTATAGCTGTTCCTATGGCTGGAATATTTCTTTTCACATTACTATCCGGCAATAAAAAAATATTTTCTATCGGAGCAATAATTGGCATTGGAGTATTTATTTTTTTTAATTTTACAACAATTGGAGATGGAAATCAAAGTATAAGGAGAATGCGTACGGCATTTAATCCAAGTAATGATGCTTCATATCAATTACGGGAAATCAATCAGGAGAAAATGAAAGTATTAATGGCTAGTAAGCCATTTGGTTATGGTATAGGCCTTGGAGGTAAGGCAGAAAGATTTCACCCTAAAGAGCTCATGCCCTATCCACCTGACTCATGGATGATTAATGTGTGGACAGACACAGGAATAATTGGACTAACAATATATATATTAATTCATTCTTTTCTATTTGTATATTGTTCGTGGATTTTAGTTTTTAAAGTGAAAGACTTTAAATTAAAGGGATTACTTTCAGCTTGGCTTTGTGTAAATTTTGGATATTTTGCTGCTGCTTTTGCAAACGATGTTATGCAGTATCCAAATTCAATTGTTGTCTATACAGGCTTTGCACTATGTGTTTCAGCTCCAATTTTGTCTAATACATTAAAAAAATAAAAATGAAAGCTCTGTTTCTTGTTTTTCATGGCTTCTTGGCATATAATGGTATTAGTAAAAAAATAGGTTATCAGGTGGATGGTCTTAGGCAATGCGGTATTGACACCCGATTAACTTACCTTAAAATTGATGAAAATAATATTCATTATAGAATGGCTGATGAAACTGTTATTGAGAATTATGGCAAAGGATTTCAAGCAAAAATTAGAAAAAGAATTTGTTATAAGTCCCTGTATAACTATGTAAGAAACGAAAACATAGAGTTTATTTATCTTAGATACGATCATAATGCCAATCCTTTTCTTATTCTTTTTCTTAAATCTTTACAGAAATTGCGAGTTAAAGTTTTTATGGAAATACCAACATATCCTTACGACAAGGAATATAAAGGGTTATCATTAGATTATCAACGCATACTTTTTTTTGACAAATGCTTCAGGGAAAGGATGGCAAAATATGTGGATTATATAGTAACGTTTTCTGATCACAAAGAAATCTGGAATCGTCCTACCATTCAGATATCCAATGGTATAGATTTTTCTCAGATTAAGATAAAACAAAACAATAATATCAATCCAAATTTTATCAACTTTATAGGTGTTGCAACCATTCATCCCTGGCATGGTTATGACAGATTAATAAAAGGACTGATAGAATATTATAAACAAAATACGATAGCAGGTAAAGTATATTTTCACATTGTTGGAGAAGGTGTCCCTGAAATAATGAATTACTATAAAGAATTAGCACAACAGAACAATCTTGAAGATTATATTATCTTTCATGGTCCTAAATTTGGGACAGATCTTGATAAGTTATTTGAACTGGCAGATTTAGGTATTGGGAGTTTAGCCAGGCATCGAAGTGAAATTTATAAAATTAAAACATTAAAGAATAGAGAATACGCAGCCCGAGGAATACCTTTCATATATTCAGAATTTGATGAAGATTTTGAAAACATGCCCTATATATATAAAGTTCCGGCTGATGAATCAGCAATAAATATCAATGAATTGATTCGTTTTTATAAAACGAACCATTTTGAACCTAATGCTATCAGGGCTTCAATTGAAAATTCATTGTCTTGGAAAAGGCAAATGCAACATATAGTAAACCTTCTTTTCTAATAATTTAATACAAATAAAGATTATGAAGTCTCACATAAAAAACATTGTAAGTAAATTAAGATATAATATCATTGTTGAAACATTTAATGCTTTATATCTATTAAGGAGAAAAAAACAATTTGCGCCCAAAGTTGTGAGCATTGAAGAAACTATTAATAAAATTGTTTCTGAAAAATGTTCGGTAAGCCGGTTTGGTGATGGAGAAATATTACTTACTGAAAATCAACCTATTGGATTTCAAAAAGCAGATAATATATTATCTAAGCGGCTGACTGAGGTTTTTTTAAGCAACGAAGCCAATCACCTTATATGTATTTCGGACGTATTTGAAGATATAAATCGATACAATAGAAGAGCCAGACGCTTTTGGAGAACGCATTTCTATCTTTACGGTTATATCTGGGAAAAACTTATTGACAAAAAACGTATTTATTATAATACCTTTATAACCCGTCCCTATATGGATTTCGCTTCGAAATCTAAATCCGGAGAATGGTTTTTATTGCTTCAAAAAATATGGGAACAAAGAGATATCGTGTTTATTGAAGGAGAAAAAAGTCGGTTAGGAGTAGGAAATGATTTATTTGCGAATACACATTCAATAAAACGGATCTTATGTCCCCCTAGAAATGCGTTTGACAAGTACAATACTATATTAAGCGAAGCTACCAAACTTGACAAAAACTCTTTAATATTAGTTGCATTAGGTCCAACCGCCACAGTATTGGCTTACGATTTGCATAAACTAGGGTACCAGGCGATTGATATTGGACATGTGGATATAGAGTATGAATGGTGCAATATGAAAGTTACTCACAAGGTAAAAATTCCAAATAAATTTGTAAATGAACAACCTGGAGGAGACAATGTAAATTCCGTAAGTGAAGAGGCATATTACAATCAGATAATCAGCAAAATAGAATAAATAAACATGAAAATTGTATTTTATTTGCCATCTCTATACATTTCGGGTGGATTGGAAAGAATAATAACATTTAAGGCAAATTATTTTGCTGAGCATCTCAAGGATTCTGAAGTATATATTATTACTTCAGAACAAAATAATAATGAACCTTATTTTAAAGTTTCCCCTCAAATTAAACTCATTGACATCAATGTGTTAATTGACACGCCAATTAATCAAAATAAGTTTATAAAGCTTCTAAAGTACCCATTCAAATATTTACTGTTTAAATCAAGATTTAAAACAATTATTAAGGAGATAAATCCTGATATTATAATTTCTACATTGAGGCGTGAATTAAATTTCATAAACTCAATAGACAAAAAGATTGTTAAAATTGGAGAATTCCATATCAGCAGATTTTCATATCATAGTTACAGCATTAAAACTACCTCATTGATTGTAGGCTACATCAAGTCATATTTTGAAAAAAGATTTATCAGGAATATTAATTCTCTTGACTCTTTTGTTGTACTGACTGAAGAAGAAAAAACATTTTGGCCAGAGATCAACAATATAGAAGTAATCCATAACCCTTTAACAATCAATCCTGTTACAAAATCCGATTGCAATAATAAGAAGGTAATTGCTGTGGGAAGATACGCACATCAAAAAGGATTTGATATGCTTATTGAAGCCTGGAAAATAGTTGCCGACTTACACCCCGAATGGGTATTAACTATATATGGGGAAGGAGATGATGAAATTTTGAAAAGACTCATAGATAAATACAATCTACATAATTCTTGCTTGTTAAAGCCGGCGACTCAAGAAATTGTAAATAAATATTGTGAGAGCTCTATATTTGTACTTAGTTCTAGATACGAAGGTTTTGGTTTAGTAATAACAGAAGCTATGGCTTGTGGAGTACCACCAATTGCCTTTGATTGTCCATGTGGTCCAAAAGATATTATAAACAATTTCAAAGATGGTATTCTTGTTAAATCTGAAGACATCAACGAGCTTGCAGATAAAATATGTTTCTTAATAGAGAACGAAAATATAAGAAAAGAAATGGGTATTAAGGCCCGTAAAAGCTCCGAAAGATTTAAAATAGAGCATATAACGATGCAATGGGAATCTTTATTTGAAAAGCTGGTAAAAAATAAAACAATAAATAAGGATTGAAATATATGATCTGGTACAGTAAGTATTTACAAGTATACAATAAAGCATTTCAAGCTACTTCAACAAGCATTATTGAGGAAGTCAGAGGAAAACTGAGTGAGATGAACTCTGACTCGCCATTGGTATCTGTCGTAATTATTGCCCATAATGAAGAAACAAGAATTCTTGCCTGTATTTGGTCTTTGTGTGATAATTCAATCGATTTTCCTATTGAGATTATGGCTATCAATAACAACTCCACCGATCGAACAGTCGACGTATTGAATCAAACAGGTATCAGATGGTTTAATGAAGAAAAAAAGGGACCTGGTCATGCGCGTCAATGCGGACTTAACCATGCACGTGGCAAATATTATCTCTGTATTGATGCAGACACCTTATATCCTCCTCATTATATTAAGACACATGTAAAAGAACTTATGAAGCCAGGTATTGCCTGTACATTTGGATTATGGAGTTTCATTCCTTCTGAAAATCAGTCTCCGACTGCGCTTCGTTTATATGAGTTTTTACGAGACATTCATCTTTGTATTCAATCTATTAAAAGGCCAGAGCTTTGTGTGAGAGGAATGAATTTTGGTTTTAGTACTGATAAGGCGAAACAAATAGGCTTCCGTACAGATATTAAAAGAGGTGAAGACGGATCTTTAGCTTTGTCTTTAAAAGAATATGGGAAATTAAGATTCCTTACTACAAGAAAAGTCAGAGTATTTACTAGTAATTCAACTTTAAATGCAGATGGCTCTCTTTCCAACAGTTATAAGATAAGGATTTTAAAGGCAATAAAAAACTTTACCGGACTTTTCAAGTCTAAATCTTCTTATAATGATGAAGATTCTAATCTAATAAAATAATCGAATCATATATGACAATATTATTCTGGATCTTTCTGCTGGTTATTATTTACACTTACCTGGGATATGGGATTATTCTTTATGTCCTTGTGAAGATTAAAGAGTTTTTTGTAAAGCGAAAAGAAAAATTAAAGCCACGGGATTTACCTGAAGTGACTCTCTTTATAACTGCTTACAACGAAGAGAAGATCATTAAACAGAAGATGGAAAATTGCAGGGAACTCTCCTACCCTTCAGAATTATTGAATATCGTTTGGGTAACAGATGGATCGGACGACAGCAGTGTTGAGCTTTTATCGGCATACACAGATGTAAAAGTACTGCATAAACCCGGAAGAAACGGAAAAACGGCAGCAATGAACAGGGGGATGACGTTGGTTGAATCTCCTATTGTTGTATTTACCGACGCTAACACATTTCTGAATAAAGAGGCCATTCTGGAAATAGTATATGAATTTACCAATCCAATAGTTGGCTGCGTGGCTGGAGAAAAAAGAGTTGTTTCCAAAGAAAAAGATTCTGCTACTGCCGGTGAAGGGATTTATTGGAAATATGAATCTGCACTAAAAGAGCTTGATTACAGGCTTTACTCGGCTGTTGGAGCTGCCGGGGAGCTTTTTGCAGTGAGAAAAGAGTTGTATGAACCGATGCCTGCAGATACACTATTGGATGATTTCATTTTATCATTAAAAATCGCTCAAAAAGGATATAAAATTGCCTATTGCAGCAAAGCATATGCAGTTGAAACAGCGTCACTTAACATGAACGAAGAAAAAAAGCGAAAAGTTAGGATTGCGGCCGGAGGTTTACAATCTGTTTGGCGTTTAAGAGCTTTGTTTAATATATTCAGTTATGGATGTCTTAGTTTTCAATTTATAAGTCACCGGGTACTGCGATGGACCATCACCCCATTGTTTCTTTTACTGTTAGTGCCAATCAACTTAGTACTGGCATTGAGGGGAGATACATTTTATATTGTCGCACTATTTCTGCAGATAGCATTTTATCTTATGGCATACGTAGGATACTTGTTCGAAAAAAAACAGATAAAAAATAAACTCCTTTTCATTCCCTACTATTTTGTATTTATGAACGTAAATGTCTTACAGGGATTTAATTATTTATTACACAACAAAGGCAAAGGAAGCTGGGAAAAAGCAAAAAGAGAATAAGTTTTGACAAAAACAATAGTTAAATGGAAATATATTATTGAATTAATTCAATTTTTTATACATTTGTAATCTAAATGATAAGATTAGTAAGGGAGGAAGATTTATGAGTGACAAAATGGCTGCTGACTATAGCGTTCTGATCGTGGATGATGTGCCTACCAATGTGATGTTGGTTCAGGCTATTCTGAAAAAGGAAGGTTATACCCTATTAACAGCTAATAGTGGTAAGAAAGCACTGGAAATGACCGATGCTCATAATCCAAATCTTATCTTGTTAGATATAATGATGCCAGAAATGGATGGCTTTGAAGTCTTGCAAAGACTCAAAGAAAATCCGAAGACAAATCATATCCCTGTAATTATTATGTCTGCGTTGAGCGACATGCAAAGTGTTGTAAGAGGATATCAGCTTGGGGCTGTTGAGTATGTTACGAAACCTTTTCAACGGGAAGAACTTGTTAAACGTGTGGCCCACCGCTTTGAATTATTCAGCATTAAACGTATAAAAAGAGAACTGGAGCAAACGATAGAATCAAGAGACACCTTGTATTCTGTAATTGCTCACGATCTTCGCTCTCCCCTTGGGTCTTTACAGATGATGAATAATGCCATTTTAATGATGGTAGATAAGGATAAGGTTGGAGATGAGGTTTTTGAGATGCTGAAGATGATGAATAAAACTTCTGAAGAGATATTTCTCTTATTGGACAACCTACTTAAATGGGCTAAAAACCGGCTGAATAAGCAGATTGTATTCAAGCAGGTAACCGATGTAAACAGCATTGTAGACAGTACGGCTCAAATTTACATACCTGTGGCAGAGCAGAAAGGAGTTACGCTGGAAATCGTAAATATTGATAAGGAATTAAACGGTTTTGTTGATATTGACATGTTAAAAACTATCATCCGAAATTTAGTCTCCAATGCATTGAAATTTACCTATTCGGGTGGTAAGGTCGTGGTTGAAACGAAAGAAGACGAGAATGGAATAGTTGTTAGCGTAAGTGATTCCGGAAAAGGAATGACAGACGAAGAGATTGATAAGCTGATCAATAAAAACATCAATTTCACTACCTATGGAACCAATAATGAAAAAGGTTCCGGCTTAGGATTGATGCTTTGTAAAGACTTTATCAAGTTACATAATGGTGAACTCTCTATCGATTCAAAACCAGGGGAAGGGTCTACGTTCAGTTTTACATTACCCTCTGGCAATTAATTCTCATTAGCTGTTTGACAGGATCGGGATCTTAATCCAAAATTTAGAACCGTAGCCTATTTCACTGGTAAATTTAAGCTCCCCACCCATCTCTTCTGTCAGCTTTTTAGCAATTGGCAATCCCAATCCGAAGCCCTGTGTAAAATTGTCAGCCTTAAAAAAGCGGTCAAACAGCACATTATTATAATTTTTATCGATTCCAATTCCAGTATCCTCCACATAAATACGAACAAATTGTTTGTCAGTATTTTCTTCAGATTGAATTTCATACCCAAAACGGATGCGTCCTTTGTTCGTAAACTTTACGGCATTATCAATTAAATTTGACAACACCTGATGTAGTCGTTTAGAATCGGCATCCAAAAAAACTGAAGGTAAGATATTGTCATCAAAAATAAAACTTACCTCAGGCTTAGTCTTCTGACTGAACATGTTATAAACAGAGCGACAAATTTCTTTTAATTCAACACTTCTCATTTTAAATTCAAACTTGTCGACTTCCAACGAAGATAAATCAATTATATCATCAATAAGTCTTAAAAGCTGGTTGCTGTTTTCATTAATGATGTTCAGGTAGTAATCTCGTTCAAATTCATCATAGGCTTCACCAACAATGGAAGCAAAACCGATGATTGCATTGAGGGGAGTTCGTATCTCGTGACTTATATTGGCCAGAAAATTCGTTTTAAGCCGATCGGATTCTCTGGCTTTAATAAGCTCCAATTCATTGTTATGCTGCTCTGTTATATCCCACAGCATCGCCACTACATAAACTTCATTTTTTGATTGAACACGCGTTCGAAGTGCATTGACAATTCGTATTTTACCAGAAGGATCTTTGTAATTTACAGCATATTCGCTGAAGTTACCTTCCGATATAGCCTTTAAATCTTTATTCCTGATTTCAGAGGCCCATGCTTGATCAGGGAACAATTCAAAATCTGTTTTCCCTATTATATCTTTTGCACGCTTATTCATCACATGTTCTGCCTCCGAATTAAAATAGACGTACTTAAAATTATCTGATGCATTTTTAACCGATACAACAAGAGGAACATTACTAAGAATGATATCCATTATTGCATTTAATCTGTTAATTTCATCCTGCTGCAAAATTTTATCGGTGATATCTCTAACAATATGAATCGTGTTACCATCTTCCAGAGGAGATACACGTGATTTAAAAAAACAATGCTTTCCATTTATCAGGAGAGAATAATCAAATTCCATTTCAACATTATCTTCAAGGGCTTGATTAATCTTCTCTTTAAACAAAAAAGATTTCCCGGCATCAAAAACATCATCAATTGATTTCCCTATAGTCTCCTTTTCCGATAAATACAAACCCTTCGATTTTGTACCGGAAGCAAATATTTTTAGGAACCTATACTCTTTAGAAATAACAAATATCAAATCTGGAATGGCATTTAAAATCCGATCACTTTCTTTCTCAAGATTTATTAATGATTTTTCAAGTTGAACTTCTTGTGAAATATTAGTAGAATAGAAAACAACCTTTGTTGGCTTCTTAATAACGTCATGTTTAAAACCTCTGGCATTGACCCTAATCCACATTACTTCATCATCAAAGACCCGCCTGTATGTGGTTGTATAGTGAGTGATTTCACCTTTTAGGAGCGGTTCTAAATAATTGTCACGAATTCTTGCCAAATCTTCCGGATGAATAGACTCATAAAATTTTTGCTTATTAGGATAGTTTATTTGCGGAATAAATTGCAGAAGACTATTATCTTTAAAATCATTAAGAATCGGATCAACATAGGCCTTATCATTGACTACATCATATTCCCAAATTATTGAATTTCCTGTATTAATAGCAACCTGCAGTTTCGTAAAACTATCTTCCAATATGGCATGTTGCTGATGGTGCAATGTATCATCTACTATCACTACAAAATAGCCCTTAATGGTTTGATTTTTTGTATATAAAGGAATACCCCTTACAGATAAATATTTTACACAATCTTTGTATATTGAAGAATAAGAAATCTTTGAAAAATTATATGGAAACATTACATTGAAAGCTTTACCCTTATGTACCTCTTGCAAAATTTCATCAGGAACATTCGGATCTTCTAAATCATTAAAATTCACAAAGGTATCTTCATCCACACCAAATATCTCTCTATCCATCTTGTTACAAACTACAACGACACCCTTTTCATCCAACACTTCGATACCGCAGGGCAATAAATCAAAGATTTTTTTGAATTTGGCCATCCGATAAATTTCTTCATCGCCAATAATATCTATAAGGTCATCAATTACCAATTGATCCGGGTGCTTCAAAATAATACTATCCATACGATACGATTTAAGTCCTAAAATACTGTCCATCTACTATATTTATGAATAAACCTTCGCAAAAATAGCATCACAATTAAATAGACACTAATAACGTATATATAATTACAGACAGGTTCACTTCAAATATAACCCCTAAATATACAATTAATTTTTATGATGAAACCTTTAAGCATAAAAAAAGGATAAATGATTTATATTCATTTATCCTTTTATATTAAAACAATGGATTATTATTTGTTATAAATTTTCCCAGATTGAGGTGATAAGTACCAATTAGCGTTGTTTGATCCTCCGGATTTTGCCCAATTTAAGAAATTAGGATAAGCATCCTGAATTTTAACACCCTCTAACGGATATTTAAAATCGGTAGTAGGAATTAATAATCCCCATACCATATTGTTATAGTCTGTATAATCCAACGGATCGCTTTTCACTTTAGCGGTAGGCTTAAATCCTGCCAAATGGATTTCTTTTCTGTTCACATCATTATTCTGCCCTACGATCAGATAAAAGTTCAGATTAGAAATATTAATATCAGATTCAGATATACTATTACTAAATGCAACTTCATATTTATATGATTTGGAAGCGTATTTAGTTTGGGAAGGATTTGTATTCGTTATACCAGGTGATGATAACCCAAAAGTAGCATACACATCCGGGAGTAGAATTAAATTCGCTTTCTGCTGTCCGTTTTCTTTTGTACCGATACTACTTGTTGAAGATACTAAAGATAAACTTTCTGAAGCAATTTTATCAAATTGGACTCCCAAAGCCAAACGGTTGGATGCTCCTGCTGCAACAGGAGTTATTTCGAAAGACAATGTAGCTAATTTATTATTATTTCCTTTCTTATAAGATATTTTATCAATTGTAAATACAAAGTCATTCATATCATAATCTCCCAATGCCGGCCAGTTATCTTCCATAGCAAAGGTATACTCATTCCCTGTTTCTACTTTAATCGGGAAAGAGGGATTTATAGGCGTACCCGTACCCGGATCTCCTGTTGCTCCAGAACCATTACAAGCAGTCTCAGCAATGGATGTTTGAGGTTCTTTCGACAATTTTACAGTTTCAGCTACATTATTTAAAAAATTTGCATCATATGATGGAGATATAGCAACGTCTAAAAAGCCGCCCAATGAAAGAGGTTTCCAGCCATTCTTAATTATCCCGGATTTCACATAAAACAGAGGTTTTAAAGAGTTTTCAAGTGCTCCATTGATAACAACATTGTAATTAAAATTCGAACCACTTGTCAATTTATTACTCGTAGGCAAACTATAAGCAGCAACATCGCCAATTGAGAAAATTGCATTACCTTTTAATGTAAATGTTGAATTATTACCATAGAAATCTTTACATGCAAGTAATGAACCGGATGCAGAGTTAAAAGTTCCCTGTTCAGTTTCCAAATCATCACATACAGTAAAACAGTTATTATTTAAGGTTCCACCACCACCTCCAAAGCATAGATAAGCCGCTTCTATATGATGATTGTTATCTATTGTAAAGGTATTTGTCAAAGAAATGCTAGTTGCTTTTAAATCGCCGTTATTAACAATTTTAGTATTTGAGTTACCCTTCAATTCATCTATTACAAACACATTATTATTTTCCAGAACAGAGTTATTTGTAACCTGCATATTCTGGGTAGTAAATGTACCATTATTAATTACTTTAGAATTGTTACCAACGATTAATTCTTTGGTAACAAGAGTTCCATCATTAATAACCTTGTTATTTTTACCAAAGCTAGCATCTTCGTTTATATTAAATGAGCCACCTTCATGTATTGCCACAATAATATCCTGTCCATACCAATTAAGGTCTGAACCTGCAGTAACTTTACCTTTTGGTAGCACAATAATCCTGCAACCATCTGTTAATGATAACTGGCGACTAAAAGTAGTACTTCCTTCTACATATAGCTCGATATTATTGCGTCCTCCTTCAAAAGTAATCTGATTGTTTGTAACTCCTGCGGGAAGATAATATTTTGTATTAGCTGCAAGAGTTATTGCCCCACTACCTAAAGTAGTGGTTGCTGCCGGCAGTTTATAATCACTCGCCCTATCTGCACTGGCAGGAATTGCACGCGTAGCAACCGCAGAGCTTGATGTGCTTTTGGTTGTTATGGAATTACTTGAAAAATCACATACTGCGGTTGTAGAGGATGTTACATCCACAATCATAACAACTTCTCTTTGCAGAGGATCAATCTGTTTAATATACAAAACACTATCCGATTGAGATACAACAATATCTTCAACAAAAGGAGTACTTCCTTTGGCTACTCCTGCAGTGAGGAGTTTCATATTACTATTAACAGACAATGGATTCTGGTTGTAAACCTCAACCTTATAAAAGTACTGACCATTGTATTGGTCGTCTACATTTACGGTTAAACTTACATTTTTGGTAGTAGTAAACTTAAATCCTACGGGGATTTCAGCATTAGGGTTCTTCTCGGCAATAACTTCCGGGTCGTAAAGGTCCTTCACACAACTTGAAAAAAGCAAGGTACTTGTAAGTACAGTAAAAGAAAAAACTCTAAACATCGGTTTCATAGTCTAACTATTATTCTTTGGGTACTAATAACTGCCAAGATTTATCGTAATCTCAGCTTTCTGTGTTCATCTGAAAAAATTTCAGCCGCAAATTTACACAATTAATTAAATTTAATCACAATAGACATCAGACTAATTTAAATCGTTTAAACATTTTTAACCTAACATCTATTTTAACCCTATCTAAATACTCAGTTGTAAATCAGAGCTTAAAATCCACTCCAGTATTTCACTATTTAACATCTGCACACACTTTAAAGTTCAATCTTATAGTATTTTATTTTATTATAAAGTGTTTTTCTATCAATGCCTAATATTTGAGCTGCTTTGGACTTATTATTAGAGGTTTGCGACAGGGCAGAAAGGATCAACTCCTTTTCATGATCTTCATTACGCAAGGGTTCGTGCGTTAAATTCTGATTATGTGTACTTTGTTTAAATTCTTCCGGTAATTCTTTTAAAGTTATATACTTCCCCTTTGCAAGCAATGTAGCATACCTGATTACATTTTTCATCTGGCGTAGATTTCCAGGCCAGCTATAACTTTGGAATAAATTAATTGTATCATTATCGAATCCAAGGATCGTTTTGCTCAATTCTGTATTGGCAACATCCAAAAAATTATTGGCAAACAACATTAGATCTTCTTTTCTTTCCCGAAGATCCGGAATCCGGATGGAAAACTCGTTTAAACGATGATATAAGTCCTCCCTAAAATCCCCTTTATCTATAGCCGACCTTAAATTTTCGTTGGTAGCAGACAGCAATCTCACATCGATTGTTATCTCCTGGTTACTGCCAATCGGTTTGATTTTGCGTTCCTGTAAAGCCCTTAACAATTGCACCTGAACTTCGTAGCTAAGATTTCCTATCTCGTCAAGAAAGAGTGTCCCTCCTTGTGCCGCTTCAAACGCCCCTACCTTATTATCAATCGCTCCGGTAAAGGATCCTTTTATATGCCCAAAAAACTCAGAAGCAGCCAGATCTTTGGGAATCGCCCCACAATCCACTGCAACAAAAGGAGCTTCGCTGCGCTTACTCAAATCATGAATCCGGCGAGCTATATGTTCTTTACCCGTACCACTTGAACCATTAATCAGTACAGACATATTCGTTGGAGCAACCAAACGTACATGTTCGTACATCTGTCGGGCCAGCTGGCTTTTTCCTTCAATGTAAGAACCGGTATCTTCGGGTTGTTTTTCTTCAGCTTCGACAGGGCTGGTTAAATTTTCATGTATTTTTGCGAGCAACAAATCCGGCTGAACCGGTTTGGATATATAATCGGAAGCCCCCAACTTCATGGCCTTGACTGCCGTTTGAATATCAGCATAACTTGTCATCATAATTACGGGCAACAGAGGATTCTGGACTTTCACCCATTGCAATAAATCGATTCCATCACTATCCGGCAATCGTAAATCGGAGATAATAAGTTCAAAATCTTTGTCGGAAAGATGTTGTTTCGCATCTTTCACATTCGCTGCCGAAGTGACATCAAATCCTTTTTTACCCAACCATGTTGAGAGCATTAAAGAAAAAGTCAAATCATCTTCAACAATTAGAATCCGCACCATAATTATTTTCAGAATTAAGAATATACAAAAGTAATAAAAATAATCTTATTGATAAAGGGCAATTTTCTTTATCTGTATAATTAACAAAAAAGGAGTCCCCTATAAGCAGCGACTCCTTTCTGTATATTAAACTCAATTAATTTATTATTTGGCCTCTTTCTTTGCAGCCTCCTTACAGCATTGTTTTTTGTCGGCAGTAGCTTTGCAGCAAGTCTTCTTGTCGGCTTTTTCTTTACAACATTCTTTCTTTTTATCACACTGCTCTTTTTTTACTTCACTTTTTGCCGGAGCCTTTTTAGCATCCTGAGCATTAACGGTCAAAGCTGTTACGCTTGTCAACACTGCGATAGCAATTAAAAATTTCTTCATAACTTCTTTAATTAATTGATTTACTGATCTACGTATAGTATCAAAAGATACCGCAGCGAAAATAATATGATTTCTTTATTTCACAACCAAATTTTTAGTTAATTAAACAGAACATTTTTATCAGCATCAAAAGTTACTCCATATTGAAATCTAATTGGAGTATCGAACTCATGCCATCCTTACCCAAAAGCAAGTCTGATTCAGATTTATCCATCGGGTGTAAACTATTTTAGGATGGATTTTGTGAAAGTGTCCAGACTTTCAGTAGAATCATTTCTGATATGCCTAGCTTCTCAGCTTAAAGCACAAAGAAGATTCGGGTTAAATCACTAGAAAACAGCTGATTTAAGACGGTATTTTTTTTCCTTAAGAGAAAATTTACGTAGACTTAAGAGAAGATTTTTTTTCACTTAAGGGAAAAATATTTTTGACTTAAGGGAAAATTTGCAGGTACTTTTCTTTTCAATTGCAGGTACTTTTTATCTAAAATGTATATACATTTTGCGTTGATTCCTATGACTTCTAAAATTGAAAGATATATGAATCACTCATCAAAGATATATGAACTGTCGGCCAAAGATATATGAATCATTTCCCAATCCTATAGGATTGAATTTCAAGCAAAACAAATGGACGGAAAGCCTGAATAAATCGAATAAACCATACAAGGCGGTATAGCGGAGACGCTTACACAATGTGTTTCAATCGAAATGACAGATGATAGATAAAAAGCATCTGTCACACGGCATCTGTCATGCCCACAATCCTTATCAATAAAGGGATCTGATATCAAAAATGACAGATGACAGATGGTTTTGCATAAATTCAATTTGGCTGTACGAATGTAACTATGAAAGCAAAAAAGCACCTCAAAAGAGGTGCTTCCTTGTGTTTTGCAGACTTAAATATATTCGTATTTTTATTCTTTTCTTTTAATCATACACTCTCCTCCATTTTTACTGCATTACTACTCATATTTTATTCTCAATTTATACAAACATTGTCAATGCTGCCACACTAGTTAGAACAACAATAAAAACAAATACTTTTTTCATGATCTTCAACCTCCACTTTTTCATTCTTAACCAGGTTCGTTATTAAAAGAGAATCGAAAATCATGCCAAAGAATCGTTTGTTTTGAGAATAATATTAATATTCTCATTTACAGACCAGAGTAAAATTACGGGCCGTAAATGAGAATATAATGAGTGAGGAATTGCAGCCACAACTGTGGAATTAATCTACAATCTTTTGCCGGATGGAAGAAACAATCTTTCCAATTTTATCGATTGAGCTGGTCATAAGAGACGACCATTCGGCATCCGACAGCGGGTCCGACTTCTTCTCCAACGTTTCCAGCGCGGGAGTCAGATCCTTCGCTCCTATCATAGAGAACAAGGGTAAGAATTTATGTGCCAGTCGGGCTGCCTCTTTCCTGTCCTTTTTCTCCAATGCTTTCTTAAACAGACTCAGATTATGACTGGTCTCGTCACAAAAGGTCTTCAGAATCGCATTAGACGCCTGAGCATCGTCTCCGGCAAAAGCAGTAAGCGCATCCAGATTTAATTCGGAAGCAGTAGAAATATGATCCGGGAAAATTGTTTTTACCAGATCCTGAAGCTGCTTAAGAGTATAGGGCTTGGTAAGAAACGCAGTAAAACCGGCGTTTGCCAGATCGGAGTCGTTGGGAACGCTTCCGGAAAGAGCAACCACAGGTATCGAAGCGATCTCCTTATCATCAAGCGATCTGATCACTTTAAGAAGCTCAAAACCACTCATCTGAGGCATCTGTATATCTGTAATCACAAAATCATAGGAGTCTTTCTGAAGCAGCTCTTTTACCTTCGAAGCATCGGAACATCTTTCCACAATTATCCCCAGATAGCCAAGCAACTCTTTGGCCAGAGCAAGCTGTATCGGATCGTCGTCAACCAGCAAGCAGTGAAGGGATGGTTTAGAACCGGAAAGCTGGATGGCTGACAGATCCGAATCAATCGCTTTCACCTCCTGTACCGAGGTTGAAGCCAATGGGATGTCTACACAGAACATGCTGCCCTTCCCCACTTCGCTTTCGAAAGTGAGTGTACCATTCATCAGGACCACCAGCTTATGAGTAATGGCCAATCCCAGTCCGAATCCATCGGCGCCTTCGCTTCCGGCAACCCGGGTAAACTCATTGAATAACTTATTTTTATCGGCTTCCGGAATGCCACATCCCTGATCGGAAACAATAATGTGTAAAGTATATTTATCTGATTCATGGGTAACTTCATAGCCCAGCACGACCGATCCCTTTGCCGTGAATTTTATGGCATTGGAAAGCAGGTTGCTGATAATCTGCCTGATACGGATAGGATCTCCTTCCATAAAAAGATCTTTCACCTCATTCTTTTCGTGTATCACAAACTTCAACCCTTTCGTATCTGCCATGGGCTTGAAGCTGAGATAGATTTCGTTAAGAAGCGAGGATACATTAAACGGAACAATATTAAATTCCATCTTGTTGGACTCGAGGCGATGGAAATCCAACAGATCGTTAACCAGTGCCAGTATATGCCCCGAAGAAGCATTCATATTATTCAGGTAGTATCGCTGTCTCCCATCGGGATGAAGCCGCTGCAGTAATTCAGTATATCCAATAATTGAAGAAAGCGGGGCACGGATATCGTGACTGATGGTAAGCATCAACTTTTCACGCATCACCAGTAAGTCTTCCGCATATTTCTTGGCTTTCTCCAACTGCTTACGATAGAATTTACTACGCGATACATCTTTGGCAATAAGGTAGACAAACAACAGGACGATTATGACAGAAAGTATGGCGACAGCCGCAATAAATCGGGAAGCCGAACGTATTATCTGCTGTTTGTTGTTCATACTTTCCAAGGAAGCATTCAGCTCCTGAGTCTCAATATCACGTAACATACTATCAACTTCGCGGGAGATCTGACGGTTATCGTATCTCAACTTTCCCGCATATTCAACAATAAGCGCATAAAGTTCTTTGCGTTGTCCGGCTACACTGCGCTGCAATCGCTTCAACACACTCGAAATAGTATCCGACGGATTATACACTCCGCCCGTCTTGTCGGCTATATACTCTCGGGATGATCGTCGTACTAGACCGCTATCTCCTTTTGAAGGCGAAAATACATCGGCTACCCGCTTAAAGAAACTTTTGGGTTTTTTCTTTACAAACACCGTATCTTCGCGCACCTGCATCTTCTTAAGCATAGCCACCTCTTTGGCCAGTTTATCCTGCGAAGCCAGCACTTTATTGATGTTCTGGTTGTAAAGCTTTTCAAAATCAGCATCATTCCAGATGCTAAGGAGCTCTTTGGTGTTATATCTCTTACGCTCGATCAGAGCGCTTATTGTATCAATAATGACATATTGGGAAGAATCGTTGGACAGCATACGGAGCGAATCCAAATTTCGCTGAGCAAGATCGAAGGTTTCATCCAGAATCGCTCCGGGATCCACTTCGGTAGTATCGGCTTTCTTCCCAAAGTCAACAAACTGACTTAATGCTTCGCTTTCATACAGCAGCGACTGGGTATTGGTAACCAGGTACACTTTCCTTCTGGGGATATCATCCGTTGTTTTTTCTGTCGCAAATTCTTCTACAATATTAAAAATGTAGATTACCGAAAGGATGGCTGCAGCGATAAGTAAGCCATACCCTATAAGGACTTTTCTTGTAATATGGAAACGCTCTTTCATCATACATTTTGTATTTTGAGCAAAAGTAATAAAATATACAAAAGAACAACAATCTTACATTACAAAGTATAGAAACTTACTACTGTAACATGCACCAAAATTATAAAGCTCAACTGGAGGATAAATGAAAGGCTAAGCAGGGTTCGTCAATACAAAAACAAGTATGCTGTAAATAGAAAAGGGTGCCTCATCAAACTGAGACACCCTTGTTCAGGTAAAATTATATATCAATTGTTAAGCATCTTACTTCAGAAAGTAAAACATTAGATCAAAGTTGCAATTTATAGGGCAAATGCAGGTTTGCGGTGAATCCACTGACCACGAGTAAAGTCGGGGAAGTCAACAACCGCACCGCCTCTGGCAACCGACATCTCAGACAAGCCCGAGATAGCACTCCACGCTGCTGCGTCGTAGCAGTCCATCGGAGCCGGTTTCTTATTTTTGATTGCGTCGATTAAGTCATACATCATGATGAAGTCCATACCACCGTGGCCAGCTTCTTTGGCTTTCGCTTCAAGTGAGCTCCACAATTTGTGGTCGTACTTCTTGAACCACTCTTCCGAATCATCCCAGTAGTGAGGTTTGGCCGACTTTCCTTCGATGTATACATGATCGCCGTCATTCATCCACAAGCCATCCGTTCCCTGAATACGGAAACCTAAAGAATATGGACGAGGAGAGTTGGTATCGTGTGTAACAATAACAGTCTGACCATTTGCACACTTAATCATAGAAGTAACAATATCACCGCAATTAAAGCGTAGTTTAGCCAACGGATGATTTTCGCCACCGTTATCTACAACGAATTTATGAAGACCACGGGATTGAGTAGCCATTGCCGATAATGAAAGGAAACGGTTACCACGGTTGATATCCAAACAGTTGGCTACCGGACCGGCACCGTGAGTTGGATACAGGTCGCCGTTACGTGTAATGGAATGGTTTGTTCTCCATTGAGCTTCTGCAAAAGCCTCTTTACCCATTTTCAATTCGCCTCCCGGTCTGTAACTATAGTTCTTTCCGTCGTTGAATTTGATATTACGCAAATCGTGCTCGTAACCACAACGGGCATGAATCAACTCACCGAACAATCCCTGACGGGTCATATTAAGTGCAGCCATCACATCCCTGCGATAACATACATTTTCCATGATATTAAGATGACTGCCGGTTGTTTCGGATACATTAACCAAATCCCAGCACTCTTCGATTGTATTGGCAGCAGACACCTCAACACCTACGTACGGAACGCCAGCTTTCATAGCTGCAACAGACATAGGTACGTGCCATTCCCATGGACTGGCAATGATAACACAATCAAACTCCTCGTTGTTAAGCATCTGTTCAAATGCACGTTCGCTGCCTGTATATACCTTTGGAGCCGTTACGTTAAATTTGGCAATATGTTTCAGTGTGCTGTCAAGCGGTCCTTGCTGTATATCGCAAATGGCCACAATCTTGTTTCCTTCAATGGCAAGCACATTGTTAATGTGTTCCTGACATCTGGATCCGGTTCCGATAAAACCAAAACGAAGTTTACCGTCGTCTTTTCCGGCTGGTTTCTTTTTTGCTTGTGTTTCTGTTAAATTAGTTGCTACAGCATGATTGGCTACTGCAAGTCCTGCAGTTCCGATACCTGCAACTGTCATCTTCTTAAGAAATGATCGGCGCGTGTTTTCCATTTTTAAAATAAATTAATTATAATACGTTTTGTGTGTGTTTAATTCGCAAAATTAAAGGTTTAAATTTACGAAACAAACAATTATCAAATTAAAAACGGGACAACAACGGAATTAATCCGTTTTGTTGCCCGTTTTTTTATTAATAATCCTTAGGGATTTTGCGTCAATTTACAATTAATGCTTGCGTAAGCATTGATCTGATCTTGCGGAATAAACTGAACTACCCGTGTATCTGTTGCCTTAATTTCTTCCATGGCATTATGCGGACCCGGATAATGACGTGTCAATGTTCCTCCGTTACGGTACACATCAAAACTGCGTTCGGCTTCGTAAGCAAGCTCCAATTGTCTTTCCTTATCAATCAGTTTAGCGGCATTGGATGCGTTAAGCGAAGTATAACCTTGGCCCGGTAACGAACGCTCGCGAATTACATTCAAATTAAGTACTGCATTGGCATAGTCACCCTTCTTGGCGTAACTCTCTGCAAGGTTCAGATACATCTCTGCCAGGCGGGAGATGATAGGAGAATGTAAATGAGATTCGCCCTCCTGTTTTGAGCACTTGTAAATGTAGAACATCGGATAAACCCTGTTCAGAAGCATCATGTAATCTTTCACCCCTTTATAGGTCTTGCCTTTGTAGTTGATAGAATAATAACCCTGCTCCTTATCTAATTCAGTAAGCTGATAGGTAGTGGTAACATCTTTTCCGTCAACCTGCTCAGTAATCTGCACATACAAAGAACCATCCGTATTGTATTTGATCGGGCTCTGAACATAGTTATAGTTTGTCTGCACACCGCTTGCATTGTAAACATCCTTGATAAAGCGGAAGGCTTCAATCTTTTTATTCTCATCCTGACCTACATACTGTGGTACGATGAATGCAGAGCGGGCATCTTTTCCGCGGCCTGTCTCATTCAGCAATTCTATATACTTGGCACTTGCATACATTTCACCCCAGCCCATTCCGTCGATGTTGGCATACATACCACCGATACCGTAGTAATGATCGTATCCTGAAAACTCGGACGATACACGTTTAACCGCAAAGATGGTTTCCGTTTGTGCTCCGTCTTCGGGCGAGAAAGTATTGTATTTCATAAAACTCTCTCTGTTAAGAAGCTGGTAACGACCACTATCAATTACCTTTTTAGCATAGTAGATTGAAGAATCTGCATAGGTTGTATTGGGGTTCTCGTACGTACCGCTCATGTACATGTACACCCTCGACAACATGGCCTGAGCTGCCTCGCGGGTGGCATAGGCGGCCGTCTTGTTTTCATTCATCAGCGCCTCACCTTTACGGAGGTCGGCAATTGCCTGTGCATAGGTATCCTTAACCGAAGCACGGTCCGGAAGAACCAGGTTGTTCAGGTCGGCCGGCAATCCGTTTACGATGGGAACCCCCAGGTTTGTTTCGGGCGACTGATAATAAGGTCTTCCGTACGCCCTGCACAGATAGAAATACATGGTACCACGCAGGTAGTAAGCCTCACCCAGACGCTGATCAACTTGGGGAGTCTCGCCTTCCTCAACCAGCTTCATAAGGTCGCTTGCCTGCGAAATTACCTTATAGCTATTATTCCAGAATGTATTTAAACGACCGTTGGAAGGAGTATGCTGATAAGATATAAATGTATAGAAAGGGTCCGTAGATGACCCTCTGATCATCATATTATCGCCGGCATATTCGCCAACACGGTGCATTACATCCGACCAACCCTTCAGTTGAGCGTAGCAACCATTCAACAATATATCAAGCGAGGCTTGTTTGTCTTCGGTGATTTTATCTGCCGAGTATTTATCATAAGGCAACCGTTCAATGTCGCAAGCCGTAAATGAGCATGCGGCTGCCAGTGCTATTGTTAGTATCTTTTTCATCTTTTCTTACAATCAAAATGTTACATTAAGGCCAAACATAAACTTACGGGTAGACGGATACACAGCCGTTGTCACCCCTGTGATTTTCCCTTCATGGGGAGGTATTTCCGGATCAACACCCGAGTAATCGGTAAGTGTAAACAAATTCTCGCCAGAAACGAACAGACGCAGGTTCGAAATGTACCACTCCGGCAAAGCCAGGTTATAACCGATGGTAAGGTTACGCAGTTTCAGGTAAGATCCGTCTTCAAGAAAACGAGAAGAGGCTTTGTTTGAGTTCGTACCGTTGTTATAAATTCCCTGTGGATGCGTTGCTATATCGCCGGGCTTCTCCCAACGGCTCCAACCATCCTGCAGTTTCATCTGGTTACGGTCTGTATAGGTACCATCCGAGTCATACTCTGCACGGGCATAGTTATAAATCTTGCCGCCTACCGAATAACCGAATACAGCCGACATATCTAAGTTTTTCCATGACAGGTTTGTAGAGAATCCTCCGAAGAAATCGGGAGTGTAACGATCTATCGCGATCTGATTCTTAGATGCTTCACCGTAGTTGAAGGTCTTCACCCTTTCTTTATTGGCATCCGTCTTGTACCACTGAGCCTTTCCCGTTTCAGGATCAACACCGGCCCACTCTGTAAGATACCAGGTATCCACATCCAATCCGGGTTTCAGCAATTTTGATGCAGAACCGGCAATACCGGCACCATCGCCAACGATGATTTCAGATTTATCACCATACAATTCCGTCACCTTGTTGCGGTTTAATCCAATGTTAGCATCCACACTCCAGTTCCAGTCCTTTGATTTGATGATATCGGCACCTACTGAAAGCTCAAATCCATTATTCTGTACACAACCTACGTTACGCCAGATGCTGGTAACCCCGATGATACCAGGCAATGGCACCTGATACAGCAAGCCCGAAGTATTTTTATGATAATAATCCAATGTTACACGTACGCGGTTAAAGAAAGATGCATCTACACCAACACCGGTTGTATAGGTCTTTTCCCAGGTAAGGTCGTCGTTTTTAACCTGGTTAAGGATTGCTCCAGGAAGTTCGTTGTAGCTTTCACTCAAGCTATAAAGCGCATATTGAGGATACAAAGCACTGGGGCGGTTACCAACCGAACCGTAGCTGGCACGTAATTTGAGGTTATCCACCCAGTCGGCTGTAAAGAAGCTCTCCTTGTGAATATTCCATCCACCGCTTATTGAGAAGAAGTTACCATATTTAGCGTTGTTACCGAAGTTGGAAGCTCCGTCGCGTCTGAACGAGAACTGTGCCAGGTACTTGTTATCGTAAGCATAGTTTGCATTAAAGATCATAGACTGAACAGCCCATTCGTTACGGCTGCTGGCAACCTTCTCGGGTACTGCGGCTACATCGGCCACCTGGAATCCGGGAGCAAAACCGGTGGCAACACCTGTATTGGCTCTGCTTGTGTAGGTATTCCATTCGTAAGCAGCCAATGCATTTACAGAATGCAAGTCGAATGTCTTGTTAAAACGAAGCAACTGGTTGGCATACACACGGTACATATTGCTTGAATAATCCGTGATACGGCCGTTCACCGATAAACCTTCGGACGAGCGTGGGTCTACGTAGGTTGTATAGAAATAGTTTTCGTATTTGTAGTTATTTACAGACGAGAAGGTAAGATAATCTGTAAACTTGATATCGAAGTCAAGATTACCCATAAATTCGTAGGTTGTATAGTCTGTAAAATTCCATTGCAGATCGTACAGGTAATTGCTACCCGTAGTATTCACCCAAGTTGGATTAGGAGCATTACCCACCAGTGTACCATCCTCTTTATACGGACTATCCCATGGCATATTCGAATACATGGCACTTACCGAATGCTGCTGATCGTGCACATCCTTACGAGAAGCACTAACCTGCGGGCGCAGATTAAACCAGCTTACAGGCTTGTAATCTACATTAAAGCGGAAGTTATAACGGGTATAATCGTATCCCTTTACCGCACCATTCTCGTCGTACAATCCTACCGAAGTGTAAGTCTTCAGCGACTCGTTACCACCGGCTATAGAAACGTTGTAATCTTGTGCAAAACCCAACTGGGTAGCTTTATCCCACCAGTCGTAATTGCTGTTACGCAACTCGGTATTCCAGCGGCCAAAGGAAATTTGCTCCTGGTTGCTGAATGATTTATACAGGTCGTACAACTCTTCGCCATTCATAACCTCCAGGTTACCCTTATTAAGTTCCGTAACACCTAGCTTAGCAGAAACATTGATGGTAGCTTTACCTATTTTTCCTTTTTTGGTTGTCACCATAATAACACCGTTGGCACCCTGCGAACCATAGATGGCTGTAGAAGCCGCATCCTTAAGGATAGACATGGATTCGATGTCCGAAGGATTCAATGAACCGGCACCGTCACCAACGATTACACCGTCGATAACCCACAGAGGATCCGTACTTCCGTTTACGGTCGATTTACCGCGAATTACAATCGCGCCTACATCGCCCGGGCGACCTGATCCGGAGTTTACATACACACCCGGAGCCTTGCCGCTCAACATATTTTCTACCGTAGGTGTGGTTACATCCATCAGTTTATCTTTACTTACCACCTGCATGGCACCGGTAAGACTCTCTTTTTTCTGTACACCATAACCTACTACCACTACTTCACTCAATGCCTGTGTATCCTCTTTGATACCGATGGTCATCTTTTTACCGGGAGTAGCTTTAACAATTGTCTTCAGATAACCGATATAGGAAACCTCAAGAGTGGCATTCGCCGGAACATCCAACGAAAAGTTACCGTCAAAATCGGTACTTGTTCCATTGGATGTTCCAGCTACAAGTACATTGGCGCCTATAACCGGTTCCCCGGTTAAGGCATCAACGACAGTACCTGTAACTTTAGCGGCCTGTTGCGTGATTTGCTTCTCTGAAACAGTATTATTTACGGTGTTCTGTGGTTTGTAAATAATAATGCGATTGTTCTTTAGTTCAAATTTAGCGTTTTGATTTTTTAAGGCGTTTACAAGAATCTCTTCGATAGATTTGTTCTCCATGTCGATAGAGACACGTTCGTTCAAATCGATGTCGTTATTCCTGATAAGGAAGGAGTATTGGGATTTTGATTCGATAACATCGAACAACTCCCGCAAAGTAGAGCTTTTAAGCTTTACAGTGATGGTTGACGTTTGTAGCTCCGAAGCCTTTAGCTGCGACTGTATGGGTAACAAACACAGCAAGCAGGCAGTCAGAAACATTGTCCCATTTTTTTTCAAAAAATTTCGTTTCATTTTGTTTTAGATTTAATCAGTAAAGTGCAAATTCAAAAAAAAATTGTTTTAATCAATAAATAATTTTCTTGTTTAGTATCTCATACATCTTTATTTTAATTTAACAACTATCTCTTTTTATCGTATATAATCAGCGTCGAATCTGTTTTCGTCCATACATATTTGTTATCCACATCCACCTCGTGCAAAATCTCATTCAGCGAATAAGTATTATCAAAGCTACCAGTAAATATCTCTTTTCGCAGGGAATTGCTTTTAAGGATAATCTTCACATTAAAGCGGCGCTCCAGCTGTTTGGATATGTCGGCAAACGAAAGCTCACTGAACTTTAGCTTTCCTCCTATCCAGGCAGAAGCATCCAAAGCATTGGTCTCCTTCAGGTCCATAGTGGACGAAGACCGGTGATACGACACCAGCTGATTAGGTTTCAGAATCACATTTGGTAAAGCCGAAGTCGCTTCGTTGAAATGAATATCCACTTTCCCGGAGATAAGGCATACATCCACCGTCTGATCATTTTCGTAAGCCTTCACATTGAAGCGGGTACCCAGCACCTTTACATCCAGGGCTTCAGATTTAACGATGAAAGGCTTCAGTGAATCGTGAGACACCTCAAAATAGGCCTCCCCTTCCAGATACACCTCTCTGTTTATTTTATTGAATGATTTATTGTACTTTAAGGTAGAACCCGCATTAATCCATACAACCGATTTGTCGGGAAGCACTACCTTCGATTGGGAGCCGTAGGGAGTTTCCGTTTCAAACCAGGCTATCTCTTCGGGTTGAGCAGCCGTTTTACGGCCTACATAGTAAAATGACACACTAAACGAGACTAGTAACAGCAAAGTAGCAGCCACCTTAAACCAAGCGTTGCCAAACAACCTTCTGTTAGATCTGTTTTGTTTCTTTAGCAGCGGCGACAATCTGGTAGCGAAGTTCTCACGCATCTCCGATGCGAAAAGAGGCACATGCGCCGTAGCCCACCAGTCGGACATTTCGGAAAAAATTTGTTTGTGGCTTTCATCCTCCTCAATCCACCGGAGTAATGCGGTCTTATCCCCCTCCGATAGCCGTCCTGAGAAATAATCAAATAACCTGTCTTCTATATGTTCATCATGCATACTATTTCAATTTATCGGTTAACCTCCATTGAAAGGAGATTCTGTTCGTTTATAAGAGATACAGCGGTTGTTTCATTTCTGTTTAAAAGAAATGAATATATTTTTAAAAAATTGCACATAAAATAACATTAAGAGAGAGAAGATACATGTAGAATGTTCGCTATCAGTGCACTGACAGAATCAAATAAAAATAGAAAAATCAGTATACAAAGGAGAAAAAAGACAAAGTGAAGTGGCGGAGCTGTTCTTTTAGTTTGGAAAGAGCGATCCGTACCTGCCCTCTTACGGTACTGGATGTTATCTTATTTAACGATGCAATTTCATCGTACGAAAGATTCAGGTAGAGGTATTGTTCAAAAATCTCACGGCATTTTACCGGCAGTTTCTGAATAGCCCGGTTCACGGTCTCCTCAAACTCCTTGTTCTCCAGAAAAGACAGCGGATGCTCATCCTGGGTTATCTGTTGTTTCTGGAATTCAATTAAATTATCCTCCACATCTGTCAACGAAACCTCCTCCAGCTGCCTCTTTTTTAAATGGTTCAGGCAGCGGTTCTGCACCGCACGGATCAGGTAAGAAGAACATGGATAGACCAACGTAGACCGGTTTTCCCACACACGCAAAAACACATCGTTAACAACCTCCTGCGCAATTTCAGGTACGAAAACAAATTTAGTCGCCACCGCACACAAATAGACATAATAGGCATTGTATAACTCTTCAAATGCCCTTGAATCGCCTATGTTGATTTGATGGATAATCTTTTCGTTTACTATTTGCACGGAATTAAGAATGTTGTGGATACTGAATAAAAGAGATGGCAAAAATAACAATTTATTTTTAATGCGTGGAAATTAAGCAAGATATGTGACCGGAAATAAACAAGAAAAGCGGGCTTTATATTACAATATGATTATTATTTACTTTAATTAATAACAATTATTGGAATTAAGCCGAAAAAAAATTATATTTGTAAATCTACACAAATCGAGCCACATACTGGCTTTTCTAAAATTAATTAACTATGAGACTCTTTATCATATCAAACCGCCTACCTCTGAAGGCCTCTAAGACAGGCAACAATACATTCGAATTTACCCGAAGCGAAGGAGGGCTGGCAACGGGACTCGGATCGCTGGACATGGAAATTGAGAAACACTGGATCGGATGGCCCGGTGTTCATACAGAGACAGACCAGGAAAAAGAAATAATCACAGAACATCTTTCCAAATTTAATTTCCATCCGGTCTTCCTATCACCCGAGCAGATCGAGAACTACTACGAAGGTTACAGCAACAGCACTCTTTGGCCCCTGTGCCACTATTTTTATTCCTACATACACTACAAAAATATCTATTGGGAATACTACAAACAGGTAAACGAAATATTTAACCAGGTCTCTGCCCTGCACATCCAACCCGGCGACATCGTGTGGGTGCAGGATTACCAGTTAATGTTGCTGCCACAGATGCTCAGGAGTACAGTCAAGAATATAAGCATCGGATACTTCCATCACATTCCTTTTCCTTCCTACGAGCTGTTCAGGGTGTTGCCCGAACGAGACGAACTGCTCAATGGGTTGATGGGTGCCGACCTGATAGCTTTCCACACCCACGATTACATGAGGCACTTTGTGAGTGCGGCCGAGCGTGTGCTTGATCTGCGTTTCAAACTGGACCAGGTTCAAATAGGCAACCGTACCATCTTTGTGGATGCTTTCCCGATGGGTATCAACTACGACCTTTATCACGATGCCATTCTGGAACCGATGGTACAGGCCAAAGCCGATGAGCTGAAGAAGATGTACGGCAACCATAAGCTGATTTTGTCAGTAGACCGCCTCGACTACAGCAAAGGAATCCTCCACCGTATTAAAGGATTTGAATTGTTTCTCGAAAATCATCCCGAGTTCAAGGAGAAGGTTTCGCTGGCTATGATCATCGTGCCGTCCAGAGATAATGTAAAAAGCTATGCCGACCTGAAATCGAAGATAGACAAGCTGATCGGGGCTATCAACGGGAAATATTCAACTATCAACTGGACACCCGTGTACTATTTCTATCACAGCTTCGATTTTAACGAACTGGTTGCCATGTACAACATTGCAGATATAGCACTGGTAACCCCCTTGCGCGACGGCATGAACCTGGTGGCTAAAGAATACCTGGCAGCCAAAAGAGATTCGCCCGGCGTACTTATATTAAGTGAAATGGCCGGAGCCGCCATTGAGCTTACCGAATCCATCATAGTAAACCCCAACGACCTGGAACAGATCGAGAAGGCCATATTGGATGCAATGCAGATGCCGGAGCAGGAACAGCTTAAGAACATGAAGCTGATGCAGCAGAAGATATCGCGGCAGACCGTCAACAAATGGGCAAACGATTTTGTAAACGAGCTCGAAACCATCCGCAACCAAAATGTAGCCTTCAACAAGAAAAGAATAAAGGAACGTATCACGGCCGAGATACACGAGGCTTATCAGAAGGCAGACAAGCGTCTGCTCATACTCGATTACGACGGCACCCTGGCGCCCTTCAGGAGCAAACCCGAAGATGCCATCCCCTCCACCGAACTTATCACTACGCTAAGCCGGCTTTGCGACGACAAGAACAACCATGTGGTGATAAGCAGCGGACGGGATCATGCCACTCTCGACGCCTGGTTCGGGAACCTGCCGTTAAGTCTGGCTGCCGAACACGGAGCGTTTTATAAGCAGAACGGTACCTGGTTCGAAAACATCCACCACGTGTTGTGGGACGACGAGATACTGCGTATCTTACAGCAGTTTGTAGACAAAACACCCCGTTCCAAGCTTGAAATCAAAAAGACAGCCCTGGTATGGCACTTCCGCAATGTAGACGGGTGGCTGGCATCTCTGCGCGAACAGCAGCTAATCAACCAACTAATCACCCCATGTGCCCGGCTGAATCTGCAGATCATGCAGGGAAATAAAATACTGGAGATCAAATCGCCCCACTTCAGCAAAGGATCCGAGGCACGGCGAATTCTGCAGAACAACACATACGACTTTATCCTTGCCATGGGAGACGATACAACAGACGAGGACACCTTCCGCGAACTGCCGGCAGATGCCTATACCATCAAGGTAGGGAATATTTCCGAAGTGGCACGTTATTGCCTGTGCACACAACCGGAAACCATTCCATTCCTCCGGCAACTGATGAATCCCCTTAAGGCCTGATAAACTTAGACAGCTTCTTCTCCTCGCCAAACAACATGGCGGTGTTGATAAGTGCAAGATGCGAATAAGCCTGCGGGAAATTACCCAGCTGGCTTTTCGTATCAAAATCAAGATCTTCGCTAAAAAGCCCCAGGTGATTCGAATAGCTTAGCAACGTTTCAAACAGGTTAAGAGCCTCAGCCTGCCGGCCCGTTACATACAAAGCCCGCACCATCCAGAAGGTGCAGATGGTAAAGGCAGACGACGGAATACCGAAGTCGGCCACATTATTATAGCGGAACATCAGCCCCTTATACATCAGTTTGCGGTAAATGGCATCCACCGTCTGCTTATACCGCGGATCCGTGGCATCAATAAAGCCGTACACCTCCATCAG
>Ga0074193_1000546_pt1 | contig 59655 bp, 49 predicted proteins | sample EPASupsiteHSE605_FD_64523 | JGI IMG/M metagenome (GOLD analysis project Ga0074193, IMG submission 64523) | Bioremediated contaminated groundwater from EPA Superfund site, New Mexico - Sample HSE6-05 | ecosystem: Environmental > Aquatic > Deep subsurface > Groundwater > Contaminated ...
CACTTTTGCTTTGAAATTTGAACTGTGATTTCTTCTGTTTTTGCTCATTTCTTTTTCCTTTCCTTATGAGCAAAATTATATCTTATTCACCTGTCCAATTTTTTGGGTCCTCTATAGTTTTTAATATGTTATATTAATTAATATTTGTATAAAGTGGAGAATAAGTTGATTAATTTACATTTAATAATAATGATTTATACTATTAAAAATTATCTTAAACAAAATTTAAAGCAGAATTGGTGTTATAAAAATTCCCTATATAAAGTTATTTCAGCTTTTACTCTTGCAGAAGTGCTTATAGTTCTTTTAATTATCGGAGTTGTCGCTTCAATGGTCATACCGGGGATTATTGCAGATACTCAACAGGCAGAACTAAAAAACGGATTTAAAAAAGCATATAACACAGCATCTCAAGCATGGAAACTGGTGGTTGCAGAAAATCCTAACACTTATACAGGAAGGGGCGGTTGGATATGTACTTGGCCTACCGGCGAAACGCAGGATTATAATATTGCAGATAACAGGACAAATGCTTTTAAAGCTAAATTAAACGTGGTCAAAACTTGTATAAATCAAGATGGGTGTTGGCCAAAAAATTATGAATTTCCTGGACATGGTAGCCTATTGGGCTGGGAGTACGGGACAGTTCATGGACCACAAGTTTTTAGTTGGATTACCTCAGATGGAATGTGTTGGTCTAATCCATATTATAATTGGGATGACATACATATTATTGTTGATACGAACTGTAATAAAGGTCCCAATTTAATTGGACAGGATATATTTTCATTTTTACTTGGAGCAGATGGGGCTGTTTATTTTGCCATTGATGATAAATCTACAAACGGAAAACCAGTGTCAAGTGGTCATGCATGCCCATGTATGAGTAGTCCGACTACAATAAACAGTAGAAACGTTGACTTTAAAAGCTGGTTAGTAAATTAATAATTATTGGCAATTATATTAAGTTCAGACAACTTTACCTGAATAAAATCGTTTATATACTGAAAAACTTCGGTCAATCTTGATTTATCATTCAGATATAAATAACCTATCACTGCTTCAAAAGCAGTACTCTGCCTGTGCATTTTCTGGTTAACTCGTTTGGCTGTGGTTACGGGTAAATTTCTGGCTCTTCTTACTATATCTTTTTCCTGCTCTGTCAATACGTCCTGAATTTTATCGAGTAAAAATGCCTGATATTTGGCATTTACAAACAATACAGATAACTTATGCAATTTTTCAGCTTTTGATGTTAAGAAAACAACTTTTTCACGCACAAAAAGCTCATATACAGCATCTCCTATATGAGCATATGATCTCATCGGCAGATCATTTGGATTATTCAATACTCCAGCTTGTTGTTCCATCTTTATTATCTTTTACTGCTATTTTTAGTTTTGCCAGCTCATTCCTGATTGTATCAGCAATTTCCCAGTTTTTCTGGGCTCTCGCCGTTGCCCTTACGGAAATTATGATATTCATCAAGTCAGAAGCAAGTTGATTGTTTATTTCTTCAGACTTTGTCAGGTTAAATCCCAGTACCTCTGACAGTCTTATTAAAAGAGCTGTTAAAGTAACGCTGCTTTCTGCATTGTTTGATTCTTTTTCCTTCTGTGCACAGTTTGCCAGCTCGAAAAGTACAGCAAGCGCTTTTGAAGTATTGAAGTCGTCATCCATTGCACCAATAAAACACTTTAGCTGCTTAATTATCATTTCAACTGTACCGACAGAAATCTTTTCTTCCAGATGATGCATTTTATCAACCTGATGAAGCGGTAAATGACCCGATTTGACAATTTCATCAATTAAAAAATCGACAATAACATTAGATTCAGCAATTTTTTCTTCACCAAAAGCATTTTTTATATCATCAACAGCATTTTTTAATCTTTTAACACCTGCTTTTGCCGAATTTAAAGCTTCGTCATTAAATTCGACCGGCGTTCTGTAGTGGTTTGTCAGTATGAAAAACCTTATCGTGTTTGAATCATAGTTCCTTAACACATCATTTATAGTGACAAAATTGCCGAGTGATTTGGACATTTTTTCCTGATTGATAATTACAAACCCGTTATGCATCCAGTATTTTGCAAAATCGCAGCCAAAAGCTGCTTCTGCCTGTGCTTTTTCATTTTCGTGGTGAGGAAAAATAAGATCCTGACCACCGGCATGAATATCAATAGGTACGCCCAGATATTTTTTAACCATTGCTGAGCATTCAATATGCCATCCGGGTCTACCCTTACCCCACGGGCTGTCCCAGCTTATTTCATCTTTCGATTTTGCCGGTTTCCAGAGGGTAAAATCAAGAGGGTCTTCTTTTTTATCTGATGTTTCAACTCTTGCGCCAGATTCCAGATCATTTATGCTTTGTTTGCTTAATCTGCCATATTTATTGAATTTTTTAACCCTGAAATACACATCGCCGTCTTTTTCGTAAGCATAGCCTTTATCTACAAGCAGTTTAATTATATTAATCATTTCGTCAATGTTTTCAGTAGCTTTTGGCTCTATGTCAGGTTTTGCAACATTAAGAGCTTCCATTGCTTTTGAAAATTCTTCATAATATTTATGTGCGATTTCCTGCGGCGTTGAGTTCGTTTCTCTGGCTTTATTTATTATTTTATCGTCAACATCAGTAATATTTCTGACATATGTAACATCGTATCCTTTAAATTTCAGGTATTTGACAACCATATCCCAGGTAATATAACATCTTGCATGCCCCAAATGCGGAGAATCATATACAGTTGGTCCGCAGACATACATTTTTACTTCATTATTTGCAACAGCAAAGTCTTTTAATTCCTGAGACTGAGTATCATATATCTTCATTATTGTTCTATACTCCTACTGCATTACTGATTCGTAATTTTACTCTTTCTTTTCCAAGCAGAGATATAATAACTCCCATATCTGCCCCTTTAACCCTGCCGGTTAATGCTGCCCTGATCGCCCACATAACCTGTTTTGGCTTTAATCCAGGAATTGATTTTCTAAATGTCGCCATTTGTTCGTGTAATTCTTCTTCTTTATTATAACTGAGCGTATCGGCAAATGTTAAAAATTCCTGTAAAACTTTCTGTGATTCAGGTGTTTTAACAATATTATTATTTATTTCCTGATCTATTTCTACAGTATCACCAAAGAAATAACTGACAGCAGTAGTAATTTCACTTAATTTGGTCAGCGGTTCTCTTACTGCTGCAACAAGTGTTTGCAGTTGTTCCTGCGTGTATACAGATAAATCATAATCTTTAAGGTAAACTTTAGCTCTGTCCGTAATTTCAGATATAGGCATGTTCCTGATATACTGACCATTCATCCAGTTTAATTTGTCAAATTCAAAGATTGCAGGGCTTGGTGAAATTCTTTCCAAACTAAAAGAGCTGATTATTTCGTCTAAAGTCATGATTTCATGTCCGTCTGCCGGTGACCAGCCCAGTAAAGCAATAAAATTAACAAACGCTTCCGGCAAGTATCCCTGTTCTATGAATTCACTGACGGCGGTTGCACCATGCCGCTTGGAAAGCTTTGTTCTATCCGGTGCCAGAATCATTCCTACATGCGCAAATTCAGTAATTTTTGCACCCAGCGCTTCATAAATAAGAATTTGTCTTGGTGTATTTGAAATATGGTCTTCTCCCCTTATTACATGAGAGATTTTCATTTCCATATCATCTATAACAACCGCAAAGTTATAAGTAGGAGTTCCGTTCGATTTCATTATTACAAAATCGCTTATGAGTTCAAGGTCAAAATCCAGCTCGCCTTTAACTATATCGTGGAATTTAAGCCGTCTTGCAGGCACTTCAAATCTGATGGTCGGAATTCTGCCTTCTTTTTTATACTGGTCAATTTGCTCAGGTGTAAGGTTTTTACATCTTTGTGAGTACTTGTAAGTTCCTTTTTCTTTCAGTGCAATTTCTTTTTCTGCATCCAGTTCTTCCTGTGTGCACCAGCAATAGTAAGCATCCCCCTGTTCTACGAGTTTTTCTGCATATTTTTTATATATATCAAACCTGTCTGACTGTTGGTACGGTGGATAAGGTCCACCTATATCAGGACCTTCATCCCATTTTAATCCCATTGTTTTCAGGCTGTCATAAATATTCTGTATATATTCCTGCTTTGACCTTTCAAGATCAGTGTCTTCGATTCTTAATATAAAACTGCCATTGTTCCTTTTAGCAAATAAATAATTAAACAGAGCTGTCCTTGCTGTGCCAACATGCAAAAAACCTGTTGGACTTGGTGCAATTCTGACTCTTATATTCTGATTTTCCATTGTAAACTCCAAAATCTAAAAAAATATATTAACATAAATAATTTATAAGTTGGATTGTACAACATCAATTTGAGAATAAAAGATATAAAATAGTGCAAGTTTTGTTACAGTATATTGGTGTTTATTGTCAATATATCAGGGTTAAACGGTAAAAATAGAGTACAAATTTTAAAGAAAATTTTAATACCTTCTTGCGATCAAAAGACGACAAATACACTTTTTGATTGTAAGAAGATGCAAAGCGGGAGCGACGAGCTGAAATGGTAGCGTTACTGCAGTGGAAGTTAAAAAAACAGAAACAATGAAGCTATATAGGCTTATTTTATTAATATTTAGTAAGATTTACCTTTATTTTTTATTTATATTAATATTTAAAGATAAAGAGGTAATTCATGCAAAATTTAATTAATTCAAATCAAATTTATCCTGTTGAGTGCGATAAAAATATTTGCTTTTTGAAAAGCATAGTAAAGAATCCAAACATAATAATCGATGATTACACTTTTTATCATGATACAAATAATCCATGCAATTTTGAGCAAAACAATGTTTTGTATCATTATCCTTGCAATAATGACAAACTTAAAATCGGGAAATTTTGTTCAATTGCAATGGATGCGAAATTTATTTTTAACGGGGCAAACCATACACTAAGATCTTTTTCTACATATCCTTTCCCTTTGTTTTCCAATGAAAAGCATTATGAACCAAGTATAACCGAGTCTTGGGATATTAAAGGCGATATTGTAATAGGAAATGACGTTTGGCTAGGTTATGATTCAATTGTTATGTCTGGAGTTACTATTGGCGATGGGGCAATTATTGGAACTAGAGCTTTGGTGACAAAAGATGTAGAACCTTACACTATTGTCGGTGGAATTGCTGCGAAGCCGATAAGAAAAAGATTTGATGATAAAACCATTGAACTTTTGCTGAAAATTCAATGGTGGAATTGGGATATTGAAAAAATTAAAAAGAATTTGGACATAATAAAAAGTGGAGACACAGAAAAATTAAGAGCAGTAACAGGTTAGTGGTGTAACAAAAGTTGATTTAATGACGAAAAAGCGTTAAGGAAATCAAGAACATTCAGACTAGGTTTTTTAGCAGTTTCAATAACAGAAGAAATTTTGTCATGACAAATTGCTCGAAGTTTACTTCTAAAACATTCTGCGACATTGCATTGATACTAGATTGCACAAAATTATTGAGTCTTTCAAGAAAAATTTGCTTTATCTGTTTGACTTTCATCAAACAATCCGATGAATATTTTAATGCAAGTTATTTAATACATCATTAAAGTTTAAAATCTGTTGGTTGAGAATGATACTTTCTATACAACCTTCTCCCTGTTGTAAATTTGACATAATATTGGTACTGTTATCAAAGTAATGGTCAATCTCTACTGAACCAAACCCTTTACAATATATGTACAGACAGTCTAAATTACTATCCTTGTCAGTATCCAAGCCTTTAAGGTAAATTTGATCGAGGCTGAATTCATTTAAATTAATCATATCGTAACCGGATGTATCCTGCGCATTTGAGTTAACATCCATATAATCCTGTATAACATCATTGCCAAATCCAACTTTGAAGCAAGTTCCATTATTATCAAGATTTTTATAAAAACCTGTATATCTGTCACTACCGGAACCGCCACTTAATGTATCATTTGAATACCATCCTGTCAGAAGATCATCTCCCTGTCCTCCATACAAATTACACTTGCTGACAGATGCATACAAAGAATCATTACCGTCACCACCATCAAGGGTATCATGTCCGTAGCCTCCGCCTAAAATTGTATCATTTCCGGCAAAACCTGATATAAAATTCCATCCGCAATTACCGCACAAAAAATTATCAAGGTTGTTTCCGTATAAATTTTTATCACCCATTATAATCTGCCACCCATTTTCAACGTTATCAGGAAGGGTATAAGAATCAAGAGTGGTATAAACTGCATCAGTTCCTTCTCCAAAATCCTCTATAATACTGTCCGCTACGTTATCAACCAGATAATTATCATTACCGTTTCCACCTGACATTGTGTCTGAATCTTCTGTTCCCCAGTATTCTTCAACAAAATTTATATCATCAACCACAAAAAAAGTATCATTACCATTTCCGCCATATAGAATATCGTTTCCTTTATATCCTAAAATTACATCATCATTATCTGTAGCCATTATTACATCTGGATTATCTGTACCATTTAAATCAGCCATTATTATCTCCTTTATTTGCCAGATTTAAGAGGTTATAAACCCTTTGTCATACTTACAATTCAAATATTGCAGACATAACTGCTTATTTGAGTTTTTAAAATTATCAAAATCTCAAAATATAATAAATAACCTTTTGTACAATAAAAAGAACTATATTAAAATCCGGAAAAAAGTTTATTGCTATTTATCCAGCAAAGCAGCAGGCTCATTTATTGGCAAATCAACTGTAACAGGGGCATGATCAGAAATTGGAACTGGAAATATATAATTCAGATCAAACAGAGTTCGCCCATAATGCGGTGCTAACTTATATGACCCTTTTGGAGAATTTTGTTCATTCAAATAAGCTTTTACAAAGAACCAGTCCAGTTTATACTTGCCGATTACCAGCGGTCTTTTAAAAATAAATGTAGGCTTAAATCCCTTAAAATCCCGCTCATTTGAATCAGCTAAAAGTCCTTCCCTGTAATTTGATGTTTTATCACTTATTCCTCTTATGTCAAAACAGTGTCCATCTTCAAATTTTTCTTTCCTTATAATGTCAAAGAATTCTCTTTCTCTGTTAACAGCCAGAATAGGAATGTTTTTTACCGTTGGATCTGTATGGGTTCTGGCAATATTGGTTACCTGAGCAACTGCATTTGCAATAGATGCATATGGTACTGCGACTGATATTGCAGTTCGTGCCAGAAATTCAGGGTCTTTTAATCTTTTCTTCAATTCTTTTCTGATACCTGTCGGGCTTCCATCCCTACCGGTTGTATTAAAATCACCTGCAAGCACTATAGGGTTGCGGATATTATACATATATTGCAGCAAATACCTTAACTGTTGCTCCCTGAATTTTGGGATACACCTGTTTTCAAAGTGAGTTGCAATTATTGTAACCGGAGTATCAAGGCCAGGAGTTTTAATATCTGCTGCAATCGCCATTCTGCCGCCAATTCTTATCTCTCTGAACATTTCTTCATCAAAAACAACATTTGCAGCACCCCGCTTTACATCTTCAAGGTCTGATATTCTGCCTTTTTCTCCATTATACCAATCATAGACTTTTGGCAGCCTGATTATTCTGACATTTTCCAGAGGGAATCTACTCAAAATTGCCGAGCCATGAAGTCCTTTATATTTTTCTTCATTTATTTCAATTTTTTTGATATTGGGATAAAGAAACCTTTCTTCTGACCATTTATAATCTTCAAGCCCAAGATGAACAGGATCCACTTCCAAAAATTCAACGCCGTAAGCGTAATTATACTTTAATGAAGACGCTAATTCCTTTACAACATTAATATAGCCTGTTCTTGGCATTCCAGCATCGACTTCGTTTAATATGATTATGTCAGAATCTTTCAAAATCTGTTGCTGTGCTTCTGCGGATTTTAAAATACCTTTTTCAGGGTTAACCAGCGTAGAAAATAAACTTTCAGGATCGGCAAAAGACTGTTTAATCTGGTTTAAATTAAAGCCTCTCTGTATATTCCAGCTTGCAACTCTTATATAATTACCGATTTTTTCGTCATTTTTGTATTCATAATTACTTATGTCGCTTATAGAATTATCTACAGCAGCGTTATTTAACACATAACCAACTTTATTAAACAGTTCTCCCTGTGGTTTATTATTTTGTGACAGTTCTTTTAATTCATTAAAGTTTATACAATTAAAAATATCCAGATGTTGCTGAAACATGTTATATGTTTCCGGCTTTGAAGCTACTTTATTTTCTTTTATAGCAGTCTTATTAATAATTTTGTTAGCTGTAACAGGTTTAATTATCTTGTTTTTATGAACAGGCGCATATTTTAATCCTTTGCTTGCATTTGCTGGAAGAATTAAGCAGGTCAAAAAAACAGTGAATATATACTTGAATATTTTCATATTTTTCCTTTTTTGTATTTTATTAATATAATACCAAAAATTTAGTCATTTACTATTTGCTAATTATTTCTTATTATTAGTATGTATGAAAGATAAACAGGGAGAAATACATTGACAGATATAAGTTCATATAAATTTGCATGTGTTATTGCCAGAATGCTGGACAAAAAGTTTGCAAAAGATATAAGTATACTGAATATCACTAATGTTTCAATCTTGTCAGACTACTTTGTTATATGCAGCGCAGAAACATCAACTCAGGTAAGGGCTATAACAGGTTATGTAAGGGAACAGATTAAAAATATGTATAACCGCATTCCGGCAGGTGAGGAAAACGATCAAAAAAACAGATGGAATCTGCTTGATTATGGCGATGTAATAATTCATGTGCTTCATGCAGAGGAAAGACAATTTTATGCTATAGAAAAATTCTGGAATCATGCATTTATCGTAGAAGAATCCGACTGGAAAAAAGAATCTGAAGATGTAGCCGATAAATTGGCATGATCACTATACTGAAAACTTAGTTACAAACAAAAACCTGACTATAAGGCAGGTTTTTGTTTGTGTGTTATTTAATCAAAAGAAATACCTGACATAGAAGGGCTGGAGCTGCAAAGCTTTTTTTAGATACCCCGTGTGCTCTGTATCGGGGTAATTCATTATCTTCAATTTATAACAAAAGTAAGGACAACTGAAAAAATGTTTTTGTAAAATAATTAACCTCAAACAATTAATTTACTTTATTAAATGTTTTTTTTATCTTAAATTATTTTTTAAAATACAAATGTAAGACTACTGCTTGATGAATTTAGGATTTTGCGGCAAGCGAAGGCGGAAAAGGGTATAATTTTATGTCTGATATAAATGAAGATGAAATAATAATAGATTTTTCTAAAATATGGCGGATTATATGTTATAGAAAATTATTAATCCTGACTGTATTTATTCTAATTATTGCTTCAACCGTAGTAATAACTTTTATTTTGCCCAAAAAGTATGAAACATCGGCTAAAATATTAATAAACAAATCAGCAGCAACAAATATTACAGAATTAAACCCGTTTGTCAGGTCAGAAATGGCTTCTTCTGACAAAACCGGTATTACAGCTGCTTTAATGGGCAGCAATACCGGTTTAAATGATGAAATAGAAATTTTAAAATCACCACTGGTTCTTAATCCGGTAATTAAAGCAAATAATCTTACATACCAAAGGGGGCATCATAAAGGGGAACTGCTTTCTGTTGAGGATTTTTTGAAAAAAAATATTGATATTGAAAACATTAAAAACTCCAGTGTTATCCAGATTAATTATAAAAATAAAAGCCCTGAAACTGCTTATAAAGTGGTAAAAGATATTATTGACAATTATAAAACCGTTTATGAACAGTTAAACGTCAATAAAGCCGCCAGAGATACAAAATTGCTTGAAAAAGAATACATAACTGCAAAAGCTGCACTTGATAAAAAAATTAATCAGCTAAAAAATGTCCAGAACGGTACCCGGGCAGAAATGCTCCTGAACAGCGGAAATTTTAATATACTGAATTATTTCGATAAAAGAATAAACAGCAGTATGCGGAAAAATTCCAATTCTCTGGTTGATACCAGAAAATTACAAGTAGAAATAGATCAGTTATCAGACAAACTTAAACTGCTGGATATGCAGTATGAACAGAGTAGACTGATAGGCAAGCTGTCAGAAAATGCCGCAAAAATGATAATCCTGCAACAGCCTGAACTAAAGAAAAATTTTGATTACAAAGAGCCAAAATTAAAAATAACCCTACTTTTAGGAACAATCTTATCTGTTATAATCTCATTTTTGGTATTAATTATAGTCGAAAATAATGATAAAAAGTTAACATACTCAGTTCTGGGGGAAAACGTATTAATTAATCCGGTCAAATTAGAACTGGAATCAAAATTATCAGTAGTGGACACAGGTAATATAGCAGTAATAGATCTGGTTAATTCGGCTAAATCTCAGGATTTAATCAATCAGATTAAAAATGATATTCTTCTGCCTGTAACTGCCACTTTTACAACAGATTCAGTAAAGAAACACTTGGAAAATATCAAAAATGCTGAAAAAATAATTCTGCTTGGAAAAATAGGCAAAACAGAAAAAATATTTTATAAAAGTATTAAAAATTTGAACCCAAAATCAGATATAGAATGTATAGAAATCACTTTGTATTAGAATAAATAATCGATATTTATTTTTGTGGAACTTGTTTAATGAATAGGGTCGGTCTGTTAATAATAATTATATTGATATTTGCAGGTTGCTTTTATGTAAAACCGTGTTATAGCTACAATTTAGATTCAATATTATTAGAAAAATTAAAAAATAATAATACTTTAAAAGAAAGGCAAACGCAGAATAAAATTAATCTGAGCAGGAAACTACTTAAAAATAAAAGCCTGGAACATGAAAGAATGTTGTATGCACAGGCTGAAAATGAACTTAAAAAGCAGTCAAAGCTTATTGAACATATGCTTTATAATTATTCTCCCTTTGATTATGACCTTACTACAAGGTTTATAAAGCCGGTTATTGGTGTAATAACGTCAAACTTTGGTTCAAGAGAACATCCTGTCTTTAAAATTGTAAGTTTTCACTCTGGTATAGATATAGCCGGGCAAAATTTAACCCCTGTACATGCTGCAAATTACGGAAAAATAATTAGTACGGGTTATCGTGGAGGTTATGGAAATACGATAATTATTAGCCATGGTAAATATAAAGGGATAAATACTTCAACTTTATATGCGCATCTTGATCAAATTTTTGTAGCTGAAAATCAAATCGTAAAAAAGGGACAGATAATTGGATTAGAAGGATCAACAGGAACATCAACAGCTCCTCATCTTCATTTTGAAGTAAGAAAAAATGGAATTCCGGTTAATCCGCTGCAATTTATTTATTAAGTAATTAAAGTCAATGCCCTGTCCTTAATTCCCAAAATCCTCCCAATAAAATGGATAAAATATAAAATTAAAACTAATTTTTTGAATTATTCCAGAGTTATTTTTGTCTTTATATATTTAAAAAGTTTATACTTAATTAATGCTGCAATAAATATATTAAGCAGAATTTATTATTTTATGGAGTGTTTGGAGGATGTTCAGTATATTGTATGCGTTTAATGAAATAAATATATTAAAATTAGGAATATGTGTAGTTTTTATAGGAATTATTTTCGGGGTTCACCTCATTCAGCCGGCTTTAGCATTTGGAAATTATGAAAAAGATTTGATTTATTATCCGATGGATAGAAATATAGCTGATGTACGATTAAAACTTAAAAATACTCTTGAAGATACATATTTTTATTCACTTGATGGGGTCAGGCTTAATGCATGGTATGTAAAGGCTGACGAAGGCAAACCGACTATTATATACTGTCATGGACAGGGTGAGAATATAAGTATGTGGCAGAGTGTAATTCAGGAAGTCACAGACAAGGGATATGGAATATTTATGATTGAATACAGAGGTCACGGAAGAAGTGAAGGTTCTCCCAGAGAAACAGGCCTTTATACTGACCTTGAGTCTGCCATTAAATATTTAAGAGAGAATAAAAATATAGATCAGAATAATATCATACTATGGGGACGTTCTCTTGGCGGTGCAGTTGTCGCAGATGTTGCTTCAAGAGATACTTTTAAAGGGGTAATTCTTGAAAGCACATTTACAAACATAAGAGATGTCGGTATTCATCTCTGTGCAACAAAAATTCTGGAATGTAAAATTGGTTTCTGGAGAAGAATATCAACCAAATTTGCAAAGTTTATGCCTATAACTCAGAAGTTTGATACTGAGCATAAAATTGCCAAAATAACATCACCACTGCTTATTGGACATTCTACAAATGATGAAATAGTTCCTGTTGAGATGGGGAAAAAGCTTGCTCTGCTGAATCCACAGGCACAGGTATACATTTCTCAAACAGGTAGCCATCATTCCAGCGAATGGTTCATTCCAAGGGCACTGGAATTCTTATCAACACTGCATTAATTTGCTATATCTGGTCTTAGTTTTACGGCATTGCGCAAATAAATATGTTTAATATCCTTTTTTTCCATAAGAGTATTAATATGAATTAATACTCTTATGCACATTGTTATACTGTCCGGTACTGGTATTTCTCCTGTGCACACCATAGGCACATCATCCCACCCGAAATGTATTCTGGCAGCTTTAGCGGGAAACTCCGCATTAAGATCTTCTGTCATTGTAAAAATTGCAGAAATTATATCATTCTGTTCCAGACTGTTTTCTTTAATTATTTTTTCAACAAGTTCAATAACACTGTCTGTTATTTCCTGCCTGGAATTTTCTTTTGAAGTGGTAGCACCTCTTATAGCCCTGACTTTATACTGTTTATCCATAAATTTATCCTGTTAGGTTTAATGAGTATATTAAACAATTATGATTATACAGAATAATAATTAATTTCATAAGTCATAGTTAAAAGAGTTAACACAAATTCTATTGACTCAAAATTTATTATATGTGAACAATTGTATCTGCTAGGAGTTTATCAGGACAGATCTTTTTATAAGAGTTAAAATTTACTGTATTTTTTAGCTTACACATTATAAAATATTTATGTTAACAGATTAAGCGAATTGTACTTATGGAAAATAATGAAATAATATATGGAAAAAATGCAATAGAAGCTATGCTTTCCAGCAATAGAAGAAAAATTAACAAAATCTTTCTGGCTAAAGGCATTAAATTTGATGCAAAAATCCAGAAAATAGTTGAGATTGCTAAAAATAACGGCATTATAATTCAAGATGTCCCCAGAGAAAAACTTGACAGCATAGCACAGGGTTCTCATCAGGGGGTCGCTGCCTCGGTATCCCCAATTGAGTATGTTGATTTTGATAATTTTATGAAAAATATAAAAAACAGTTCTGAACAATCTCTGGTAATTATACTCGATGGAGTTGAAGATCCGTATAATTTTGGATCGATAATAAGAACAGCATTTGCATCTGGTGCGGCTGCTGTGATAATCCCAAAGAGAAGATCAACCCAGGTTACTGCTACAGTTGAAAAAGCCAGTGCAGGAGCTGTTGAAAATATCCCGATTATTCAGGTTACAAATATAAATTCTGCAATTGATAAATTAAAAGAAGCTAATTTTTGGATAATAGGAGCAGAAAGCTCTGGAGATAAATATTATTTTGATGTTAATTATGATATGAACTGTGCCTTGGTATTAGGTGGGGAAGGAAAGGGGATAAGTCAACTTGTTAAAAAGCATTGTGACTTTTTAGTTAAAATACCAATGATTGGAAAAATCAACTCTTTAAATGTTGCCAATGCTGCAAGCATAATGATATATGAAATATTAAGACAAAAACTAACAAAACAATCTATGGTAAAAAAATAGTCAGCTTTTTAACAGCTTAATAATCTAACAAAAACTATATCCCTACTAAAATTTATTATAAAATAATATAAAGGGAGAAATAAAATGACAGATACCAAGAAAAAAAGAAATTCGTCAAATACTGCAGAGGAGCTTCTTGAGGAAGATACCGCCGCAAAAAATCAAGATGATGTTGATGAAGATAATGACGATTCTTTTGATGATAATATAGACCCTGATTCAATAGAACTTGAAGACTTTGAATCAGGTGAATCCGATTCAGAAGAAAGTGAAGATATAAAGAAAACTGCAATAGCAGATGATTCAGTAAAGATTTATCTTCAACAAATTGGCAGAATTCCTCTTTTAACAACTGAAGAAGAAATAGAGCTTGCTGCAAAAATTAAAGAAACACAATCCATAATTGCAAAAGAAAAGCTGGTTAATGCAAATTTAAGGCTTGTAGTTAGCATAGCAAAAAAATATATAGGCAGAGGACTTTCTTTCCTTGATCTTATACAGGAAGGAAATCTTGGACTTATGCGCGCTGCTGAAAAATTTGATTATTCAAAAGGATATAAATTCAGTACATATGCAACCTGGTGGATACAGCAGGCTATAACAAGAGGTATAGCAGATAAATCCAGAACTATCAGGCTTCCTGTCCATATGATTGAAACAATAGGCAGAATTAAAAAAGTTACACGTGATTTGACTACAGAATTAAACAGAAAACCTACTAAAGAAGAAATAGCAGAAAGACTTGAAATCCCCCTGTCAAAACTAAGAGCTGTTATGAAGTCAGCTCAGGCCACTATAAGCCTCGAAACTCCTTTGAATAAAAAAGAGGAAACTACAAGAATAGGTGATTTTCTGATTGATAACAGTACTATTTCTCCTGATACAAAAGTTATTCAGGAAAACCTGTTTGAGGAAATAAGAAAAATCCTTGACCAGCTCAGTAAAAAAGAACGTGACGTTCTTATTATGAGATTTGGCCTTGATGATGACGGCAATAAAAAAACGCTGGAAGAAATTGGTACAAGATACGGGGTTTCCAGAGAAAGAATCAGACAAATCGAAAACAGAGCTATAAGCAAACTGAAAAAACTCTGCCGCAACAATAGAGGTATCAAGAGTTTAAAGAATTATTTAGGATAAATTGGAGATAAACGACTATTACAAGAATTCTCCCGGCAAAATAACTGTTTCCTGTATTTTTGGTGTTTACAACTCCAACACCAAACACACGTAAATTTGACTTGATTAAAGATTATTCACGTCCCTTAAAGCTGAAAAAATACAGCATGCAAAAATTTACGTATTATATGGGATTATTAACCATATTTACACTGCTTACTTGATATTGATTTTATTTATCAATATTGCATTTTCGATATATAATATAAGAGCCTGTTTGGTTAAAAAATGTAAAAATAGTTATAACCAATAAAAGGCTCGAGCGAAACGGGAGTACAGACATAATCCGAAACAACTTGTTTGGCAAGGTGTTGGAGACTTTAGCTGGACTTGTTCTAAATGATATTGAGGATTGAATTTATATTAAAGGAGTTATCGTGTTAAGTGAACAGTATATTCCACAGGAAATAGAGAAAAAATGGCAGAAAGTCTGGGATAAAGAAAATATATACAGGACAGAAAACAAGTTTGACAGGCCTAAATACTATGCATTGTCTATGTTTCCATATCCATCGGGAAAACTTCATATGGGACACGTTAGAAACTATACCATCACTGACGTTATCGCACGTTTTAAAAGGATGAACGGATTTAATGTTCTTCATCCTATGGGATGGGACAGTTTTGGACTTCCTGCCGAAAATGCAGCAATGAAATCAAATACGAATCCTTCAATATGGACTCTCTCAAATATTGACTACATGAGAGAGCAGCTTAAAACACTTGGCCTCAGCTATGACTGGAACAGGGAAGTAACCACGTGTAAGCCGGATTACTATAAATGGACTCAATGGTTATTTCTTGAGTTTTATAAAGCAGGCCTTGCCTATAAAAAAGAAGCTGCAGTTAACTGGTGTCCGGGCTGCGCAACCGTACTTGCAAATGAACAGGTGGAAGACGGTCTTTGCTGGAGATGCAGTTCAGTTGTAGAAAAGAAAAAACTTTCACAGTGGTTCTTAAAAATCACTGATTATGCTGAAAAATTATTGCAGGATCTGGATAAATTAAGCGGTTGGCCTGAAAAAGTCCGCCTGATGCAAAAAAACTGGATTGGCAAATCATACGGTACAATTTTAAAATTTAAAGTATCAGAACTTGAAGGGGTGGAAATTCCAGTATTTACGACAAGACCTGATACTGTATTTGGTGTTACCTACCTCGTTGTAGCTCCTGAATATCCGATAATAGACAATCTAATTACGGATGAATGCAGAGCAAAAGTTGAAGAATACATAAATAATGCAAAAAGATTAAGTGAAATAGACAGAACATCTACAGAACGGGAAAAAACAGGTGTTCCTTTAGGACTGCATGTTATAAATCCTTTTAATGGCAAAAAAGTTCCTGTCTGGACAGGCGATTATGTGCTTGCAGAGTATGGTACAGGTGCAGTAATGGGTGTTCCTGCTCACGATACACGTGACTTTGCATTTGCTAAAAAATATAATCTTCCTGTAATTGAAGTTATTAGGCCAGTGAACAAAAAGGACGGCGAAAAACTTGAAGATGCATATACAGAGGCCGGAATTATGGTTAATTCAGGTGAATTTAACGGATTAAACAATGAAGAAGGCATAATAAAAATATCAGAATGGGCAGAATTACATAATGTTGGTGAAAGACAGGTTAATTACAGGTTAAGAGACTGGCTTATTTCAAGACAAAGGTACTGGGGTGCTCCTATTCCAATTGTATATTGCGACAAATGTGGAACAGTAGCAGTACCTGATAAGGATTTGCCTGTTTTACTGCCGGAAGATGTTGATTTTAAAGTACAGGGCAAATCACCAATTTTAACTTCAAAAACATTCCTGCATACAACCTGCCCGAAGTGTGGAGGTGCTGCAACACGTGAATCAGACACAATGGATACCTTTATATGCAGTAGCTGGTATTATTTAAGATACATTGATCCGCACAATACAGAAAAACCGTTTGATTCGGATCTGGTTAACAGGTGGATGAATGTAGACCAGTATGTTGGCGGTATTGAACACGCTATATTACACCTTTTATATTCAAGATTCTTTATTAAATTTCTGAAAGACAGGGGGCTTGTAAATTTTGACGAACCATTTGCAAATCTTCTTACACAAGGGATGGTGCTTAAAGACGGAGCTAAAATGAGCAAATCCAAAGGCAATACTGTTGATCCTGATGAAATATTCAGAAATTACGGTGCTGATACTGCAAGACTCTTTATCTTAAGCGATTCACCGCCGGAAAGAGACCTTGACTGGTCTGATGAAGGAGTAGAAGGATGTTATAAATTCCTCAACAGAGTATGGCGTCTTGTTAAAAACTGTGAAGAAAATGTCAGTATTAACTTCTCCATACCTGCTCCAGAGGCACTGTCGCAGGAAAACAGAGATTTATTGAGAGAAACACACAAAACTATACAAAAAATTTCAAATGATATAACTCACGAATTCCAGTTCAATACGGTTGTAAGTAAATGCCGTGAATTTGTTAACTATATTTATGATTACGTTAACAAAAAGCAATCTTACAATGAAGAAGACAGGAATATATTAAGCAACACTATATTCACTCTTTTAAAACTCTTATCACCACTGGTTCCCCATATGGCAGAAGAAATGTGGAACGCTCTTGGTGGCAAAGGATCAATTCATACAACCGAATGGCCGGAATACATTGCAACTCTGGCCATATCAGAAAATGTGCCGATTGTTGTACAAATAAACGGTAAGGTAAGAGATAAATTGACTATGCCTGTTAATTCAACAAAGGAAGAAATAGAAAAATCGGCAATAGACAGTGAAAAGGTACAGTCATATATTAGCGGAAAAGAAATAGTTAAAGTTATTGTAGTACCTAACAGATTAATTAATATAGTAGTTAAATAATCAATAAAATTGACTTTTTAAAGGTGAAAAGCTGAATTGATAAGGAAATATTTATGACAGTAATCATTAAATATCTTGGGCACAGTGCTTTTATCATATCTGATGAAGAATATTCTGTCCTTATTGACCCGTTTCTCTCAGGAAATCCAAAAGCTTCTGAGAGTGCCGGTGATATAAAAGTCGATGATATTTTGCTTACACATGCACATAGTGATCATCTAGGTGATGCTATTAACATTTCAAGAAGGTTAAACAAAAAAATAACTGCAATGTTTGAACTTGCAGAGTATTGTTCACGTAACGGAGCTAATGTACAGGGAATAAATTTGGGTGGTAAAATCCGGTTTCCATGGGGATATGCTGTATGGCTGCCGGCATCTCACAGCAGCAGTACACTGGATGGTAAATATGCCGGAAGTCCTGCAAGCATTTTTATTAATTTTAATGGAGTTACCATCTACCATGCCGGAGATACAGGACTTCATATGGATTTAAAAATGGTTGGAGAATTTTACAAGCCCGAAATCTCCTTGCTGCCTATAGGCGGATATTACACAATGGGACCGGATGAAGCCGTACAAGTAGCTAAATGGCTTGAAAGCAAAAAGATAATTCCCATGCACTATGATACATTTTCCCAAATTGAAATTGATGTGAAAGATTTCAAGAAAAAAATTGCATCTGAAACAAAGGCAGAATGCATTATTCTTAAGCCAGGTGAATCGGTTAAAGTTTAGAAGGCTTGATAAATCTTTAAATATCAACTATTAAAAATAAATCGCTGTCAGCAACACTTAATAAAGGATCAGGAAAATTTTCTTTGGGTGTGTATGATAACATTTTCCTGTTTGGAGAGAATACGACTGTATTTAGGAAATACTATCTACAAAGCTAAGTCAAATGTCATCTTTCAAAATATCAATCTCGATAATTCAATTGTTTTGACGATTTACTGTATAATCCCTGTCCTTAACAGCAGAAAAAAAGAGAGCTGATGTTAATAAACTTGCTCTCATTTTTTCTATATATTTCTTATATATTACTGATAATTCATGACTTTACTAAAATTAGTTGGGGTCGTCAAAAAGTTGTCAAGAGTAAAAATTGAAAATGCCCTGGGCCAGACTTGAACTGGCACGAGGTTTAAGCCCCATCGGATTTTAAGTCCGACGCGTCTACCGGTTCCGCCACCAGGGCATGTTGTGTATCTTTTTTATCAGCACAATGATATTATAACAAATTTCTTTTTAAGTCTAGAAAAATTTATAGTTTAGATAGAGTATTTTTAATTTATATAATTACAAGCAACATATTGAGGTATCAAAGTCTATTCAGGTAACCATAGTGGGCTTAACAGTGATTTTGGTTCAGTAATTTTAGAAACACCTATCTTTTATAAAAAGCTTAAATTTTGGATCTCCTTCGTGGAGTTGCGAAATTCATCACTCCCAGCTCCGCATTCCACATTTCAGTTTTTACTTTAAAATCCCAAATTTATTTTGAGAGTGCCATACCTTTATTTATCTAAAAAAAACTAAAACAATATTGTTATGCGGTAAATGAGCAATATTGCAAAAATTATTTGTTAATATTTCTTAATATAATATGTTTTTTTTAAAAAAAATATTAAAGATATTTATAATAAATTCCGACATGCATAACATAGGCAAATCAAAAACAATAATTAATTAAGATTATTAATTGGAGGCGCATAGTTATGGGTTTAGCTGCAAGTCAAGCAAGATTTTTAGGTTTAACAGCCAGAAAAAGTGATAAGGAATATCAGGGGCAGCAAATTAATCAGGCAAGGACTCAGCTTGCTGATAAAACAGATGCTTTATTCGAAGGAATTTTGCAAAATGAAGTACCTAATGCTGATAATTACCCTGTAAATTATGATAATGATGGTAATCCCCTAAATGATAGTGATAATGACGGATTATCAGATGAATATGAAGCCCAGTTGATCAGTTATAGTATTGCTTATCAAAATGCTAGCATAGAAATTGAACAACTTCACATTCAGGACAGGGCTCTCGAAACAAGATTAAGAGCTGTTGATTCAGAACATAATGCTATTCAAACAGAAATGGATGCAGTAAAAAAAGTAATTGAAAAAAATATTGAAGGTACATTCAAAACATTCGGCTAAATTTAAAATTAGTATATTTTGCGCCATTGGTAATTCATAAACTGAATTACCATTTTTTTAAGAAAATTGATTTCCAAATAAATATCATTAAAATTTTTTTTGATTGGACAAAGTTAACAGGAGGGTACTGAAAAATGAAATTTTTCTGCATCTTTGGTTGAAAATGTTTTGTTAACAAGTTTTAAAGAATTTTTAAAACTTAAAAAATTTATTAAAGAAATTTTATATTTTGACCGATAAATATATTATGTAAGATAAAGAAGAGGGTTAAGAAGATGGGTTTAGCAGCAAGTCAGGCAAGATTATTACAATTAAATTCAAGAAAAAGTGACCTTGAATTTCAGGGACAACAAATAAACCAGCAAAGAACTATTCTTTCAGATCAGACAGAAACTTTTTACAATCAGATTTTGGCATTAGATGTTCCTGATGCTAGCAGTTATCCGGTAAATGATGATGAATCAAATGATCCTGATGGAGACGGACTATCTACTGAGTATGAAGCAGCTCTGGTTGCTTATTCAACAGAATATAACAGAATCAATGCAAAAATTGAAACAGTTCATGAACAGGACAGGGCACTAGAAACCACGCTCAGAAACGTTGATACACAACATAATGCGGTTCAGACAGAAATTGATGCGGTTAAAAAAGTAATAGATAAGAATATCGAATTAACATTCAAAACATTCCAATAATAAATTGAAAATAACAAAGTTGTTAAAAAACCGAGACTCTAATGAAGAAAAAATAAACCTGAGTAAAAAATAAATAAAATCAGGAAGGTAAGGTAGATTATAAATGTCCTATAAAAACGATTCATTATTAACAATTGTAGATAAATATTCAAAAGCCAGAGGCGATGCTGTCGTTGATATGTATGAAACATATGACAGGCTCAGAGATATATCTATTAGTGGTTCAACTGTTGGTAGTCCAGGATTTGGGCCAACTGCAAGTTTTATGTTAAATCTTGCAAGATTAGTGGCTCCAAGTTCTTTTATGCCAGTTATAGGAGATTCATCTCTAGGGCTTCCCGGTACATCGTATTTTTCCGCATCAAGTGGTTCAAATATTTTTAGTGCAGGTAGTCAGGCAGCTTTTGGTATTGGAAAGCTTGGAACATATTCAGGGTTGCCATCAGGTGGTGCTGCCGGCATAAATTCAATTTCATCTGAGTTAAGCAGCGACTATACGATAGGTGGTACAGCTACAGGCGGAGCTTCTTCTGTAGGCAGTACTCTTGTACCCGCAGCAGGTGTTTTGAGCGGTTTAAGCGCAGGGTACAATAATCATGGTTCGTCAATACTTTTGCCGGCTGCAGGGTTTATTTCAGGAGTTGGCGGACTTATGGCATCAATCGGACCTTATTTTGGACCTTTCGGTGTTGCAGCCAGTATTGCTGGAAATATGGCCAGTGGCTACGGTGGAGCAGCCCTTAATGCTTATCAGTCATCAACAGGAAGAATTCTTAATAATGCGGATGTAACTTTATCAAACAGAGTGAGAAATATAGAAACAATAGTTAAGCAGATAGATGCTCAGGGACAGGTACTGCAAAAAATGATTAAAGACAGTGTCGAAGTCGATTCAAAAGCCCTGCAGAATCTATAAAAATTTACTTTATCTTTTTCATAATTAAGGAGTACATAATGGGATTTAATTTTAGGATTTATCTTAGATCAGTTAAAAAAGTCCTTTTTGAGGATAATCCTGTTGTGCTAGCTTTAATTATGTTTATAAAGCTTATTGATACTTATTCTGAAGTAAGAAAAAGATCAAAAATTATTTCAACCAGTATAACTGAAACAAAATTAAAATTTGAAGAAACTCAAAAGGTTATTAATTCAAGTTCAAAGCAAAATAATTTTAATTCTATTAATTTAATACGTTGATATTTAAAGAATTGTTAAGAAGACCAGAAAAAAAGTTAATTTTCAAAGTGAATTTGTTTTTATATATATAGATAGTAATTATATGAACTTTAATTATTGTCTGTATCAACTAAGGGGGTAATCATCATATGTCAGTAAGTACAATGGTAATTAAAGAATCAATAGCTTTGATTGAATCAATCCAATCATTCTTTAGATTGTCAATTGTATACTTCAAACGCAATAATCCTATTCTTAATGCTTACAATAACTTGAATATGACAGTTAAAAACATATTATCAGCCAACAAAAGACTTAAAATTGCAAGATACAGGGTAAATCATTATCGTTACAGACTTCACCAAATGGAACAGTTAATTGAGGAAAACAACCGAAAAAATAGTTTCAGTGGTATACACATAAATCAATTAAGATAACATCATAACGGGGGAGAATAAATATGGGATTATTAACATGCCAATTGATGGCGGAAACCTTAATTAACCAGAGGAATGATCTGGAAGCCAATATAGAGAATATTTATAGTGCCAAAATCAGGTTGGCATCAACTATAAATGAACTTGTTAATACCGGTATGGATTTAGATCCGGATTCTGCCGAATATAAACTTTTAGAACAAAGACAAAAAAAATTGGAATTAATTGATAAACAGCTTGATCAGTCTCTGAAGAGATATCAGACACTGTTAACCGCAGTTGAACAGAGAATTGAAACTGAAGACAAAAACTTACAGAAAAATATTAGCTATTCCTTCGGAAAAGGCGGCCAATAATCTTTGATATTTAATAACTGATATATGATGTTATCTAAACCAGGGGTAACCTGGTTTTTTAATGCTTATATTTTGAGACCAATAATTATTGAATCTGTTAACTATATTTAACAAGAAACAAGCCAGCAAAGGGGATCGAACCCTTGGCCTGCAGTTTACGAAACTGCTGCTCTACCGACTGAGCTATGCTGGCAAATGTGTTTTAAAATTATGGAACAACAAAAACGTTGAAGATTCCTTATATGGTTTAGTATAACACAATATTTTGAAAAGAATTACTTATTCTATTGAACCGACCTGATTTCTGCCATTTTCTTTTGCCCTGTAAAGTCCTTTGTCTGCAAATTCAATTAAAGCTGATGGTACTACGCCATGTTGCGGGAAAGTTGCTATTCCTATACTTATTGTTACATTTCTTTCTATAGTTTCTGACAGCCGGAATGGTTTTTCTGCAATTATATTACATATTTTGTTTGCGGTAAGTATAGCTTCTTCAAGATCTGTATTATCAAGTACTATAGTCATTTCTTCACCACCATATCTCGCAACAAGATCGGATGATCTGACAGTTTTTTTAAGCCTCTCTGCCACCTGTCTTAAAACAGCATCACCGGACTGATGACCGTAAGTATCATTGAACTTTTTAAAAAAGTCTATATCAATTAACAATAGCGAAATATGAGAATTGGATCTTTTTGACCTCTCAATGGAATTGGCAAGATGTTCCTGAAAAAATCTGTGGTTATAAAGTCCTGTAAGTCCATCTGTTGTTGCCAGTTTATATGTATATTCAAAATCTTTTGACTTCATAAGGAATTTTATAATGTACATAATTGTAAAAGTCAGGGTGATTATTAAAATTGGATTAACAAGATCAACCCATACGAAGAAATTTTTAAGCAATAAGGAAGTAAATAGAGTATAAGTGACCAACATACCTATAATCATAGTTGATGAAACAAAAATTGAACGTACTTTTAAAATAACAATACCTGTAATAATGCTTAAAAATATGCATATCATTAAGTTTATCCAAGTATTGACCCTATTAATCGGATTACTGTCAATAATATTGTTAAACACCGTCGCAAGAATCTCAGTTCCCGGAAAAATGCTACTGAGTGGCGTAACTTTTATATCATAAAGAGAAACAGCGGTTGCTCCAATAAAGACGATTTTATTTTTGAAGTAACCTGGCGGTAAAAGCGGACTTTTACCCTGCTTAATTGCATTTATAGACTTAATTGCTTGCCAGAACGGTACTTGGGTTATGGTAGATTCAGGTCCATACCAGTTAATAATCATTTTTCCGTCTCTATCCAGTTGAATTTTTCTTTTCCCCAGCAAAAGCTGATTTTTACTATTTATTTCAAACTTATCCAGATTTAAATTTTCATGTTTTTTAAGGTATTCGTAAGCTCCTTTAAAGCCAAGATAAGGATAAAAATCATTTTTATATTTTAAAAATAATGAACCTCTGCGTGTTATGCCATCTTCATCCCTTGAAAGATTAATAATACCTATATTGGGTGTCTTTTTCAAAATATCATTTAAAATAAGCCTGCAATTAGAAAAATCGAATTCGTTAAAATCAATTGTCCGACTATGGTTTTTAACATTAACTTTTATTGAATCTGGTAAATTAGGCGCATTATAAATATCACTATTATCAAAATTCATTGCTGTATATACATTATTGTATTTTCCTATAGTTGCAGCCAGTTCTCTGTCATTATTTTCAAAGCCTTTATGATTTCCGATAAACATCAAATCAAATATAACAGAATCTACTTTTCCTGATTCAAGGTAATTGATCACTTTTGCATAAATATCTCTACTCCAGGGATACCTGCCATATTGATTTTCCAGTATTTCAAGAGAATTATCATCAATAGAAAGAAGTACAATATTGGGATTTGGCTTGATAACCTTACCTGCCATACGACATCTAAAATCGAAAGTTTTTAACTCAAGATCCTCAAGGAAATTGTTTATATTCAAGAGCTGCATTATTCCCCATATAAGATAAAGCATTATTGCAGTTAACAAAAAATACGAAAAATATCTGAATCTTCTCTTTTTAAACAGATTTACAAACTTTTGCATACTACCCTCAATACCTTCAAATTTTAGATATATACTCTTGTCCGCCAATTATCATTCAATTATAGCATTCTTTTTTGAGGTTAAAAATTTTTAATTCAAACCATATAAGGACAGCGGAAAAAATTCTTCGGCGACGCAAAGGCGGTGGCTAAGAATTTTTGTAGGCTGCTTCTTGTCTATCAAGATTTCACAAGTAATAAAAAATGCGTAAGTACTTTTTATTACGTCCTTATATTCTTTTGTTATGGATATAAACGATTTACTTCACCATTCAGAACTTTTCAATAAAACAGTAAGACCTTAAAAACAGGTTTTACCAGCTAACCTGAACCTGTGCCCTGATTCCGCCCTTATTTTTTGCCCATATATAGCCATTGTCTCTACCAAATTCGTAAAGGGCTGTGGTTAGTCTTACATCGTGATAGCAGTACTCTTTTATCAAATCCAGCCTGCCCTGCTTGTACCATCTTAATGACTGTAATCCGTCTGCTGTCTTTTTTTCACCAAAAGTAGCTTCCAACAGGTTATCTAATTTAGGTCTGAATCCGAGAGACCTTTGTACGATTCTCATCATATCTATTGTCTTAATTGAGCTGAAATTTTTATCTGTGTATCCCATTAAAACCGCATAATCAAAGCTTATACAATTATATCCGACTACAACATCAGCGTTAAAGATATCTTCTACGAGTTCCAGTACATTTTCTTCCGTATAATATTTATATTCAGCATTTTTGCAATCACATGACACTGCAACAGCAAGGCCCATTTCAGAAATATTCCTGATTTCGTTGAATCCCCTTTGTGTTTCAACATCAAATACAAGCACATTCTGCTTTAAATTTGTATTTTTTTGAATGTTATCCGTTATTGCTTCCATGTAAAATCCTATTGCATTTTAGTTAATTATACAACAATGAGATTTTTAATTACTTGTGAAATCTTGATAGACAAGAAGCAGTCTACAAAAATTCTTAGCCGCCGCCTTCGCGTCACCGAAGAATTTTTTCCGCTGTCCTTAATATGAAAAGAAGTAAAATAAAGTACTCTTAATGATGTTTTAGGATGGGCATATTATACCCATCCTAAACTTTTGCAATTTCTTTCCCTGCTTTATTAAGATATTTTATTTATCATCTAAAGCAGCTACACCAGGCAGTTCTTTACCTTCAATGAATTCAAGGCTTGCTCCGCCGCCTGTGCTTACGTGAGTGTATGATTCAGGTTCAATCTTAAATTTGTCTATTGCAGCTACTGTATCGCCGCCGCCAAGTATGCTTACTGCTCCATGTTTTGTCGCATCAGCTACATTTTGAGCAACTGCACAGGTTCCTCCTGCAAATTTGTCAATTTCAAAAACTCCTACAGGTCCATTCCATAGGATTGTTTTTGCTTTTAATACAACCTGCCTGATTTCTTCTCTTGTGTCAGGTCCGATATCTATGCCTTCCCATCCATCAGGAATATCCGTTGAAGGAACTACTTTCGTATTTGCATCATTACTGAAAGCATCAGCAACAACAACATCTTTGGCGAGAACAAGACCGACTTTTTTCTCTTTCGCAGCTTTCATAAGGTCTCTTGCTACATCAAGCTTGTCATCCTCAACGATAGAATTTCCAATCTTGTATCCCTGGGCTTTCATGAATGTATATGTCATGCCGCCGCCAAGTATAAGCGTATCAACTTTATTTAAAAGATTTTCGAGTACGCCGATTTTTGTGCTTACTTTACTTCCACCGATAATAGCAATAAATGGTCTTTCAGGATTTTCCAGAAGTTTGCCAAGCATATTTAATTCTTTTTCCATTAATAATCCTGATACAGCAGGTTTTACATACTTTGTAATAACAGCTGTTGAAGAATGTGATCTGTGTGCAGCTCCGAAAGCATCATTTACATAGATATCAGCTAATTTAGCAAGCTTTTTGGCAAATTCGGGATCTTTATCAGGCTTTTCTTCTGCAGGGTAGAATCTGATATTTTCAAGAAGAACAACCTGTCCGTCTGTTAATGCATTAACATCTTTTAATAATGCATCACTACCTACTGTGTCTTTCAGGAATGAAACCGGTGCGTTTATTAATTCTGATAATCTCTTTGCTACAGGAGCAAGAGAATATTTTTCGTTAACTTCGCCTTTTGGTCTACCGAGATGAGATACAACGATTACTTTTGCGCCATTTTCTCTTAGATAATTAATTGTTGGTAATGCTGCTCTGATACGTGTATCATCTGTTATATTACTATTTTCATCAAGGGGAACATTAAAATCAACTCTTATTAGAACCTTTTTCCCTTTTATGTCAGTTAAATCTTTAACTGTTTTTTTCATAAATCCTATCCTCATTTAATAATAGTGAACTTCCACATTATTTTAATTAATAAAGGAATTTATTCAAGTTAAGAATGAGAGAAATTTTTTATTCAAATTATGTAATCTTGTTTTAAGAAGCTGTTTTGCCATAGTAAACGCACTCAGTATAAAACATTTTTTGATAGTAAGCCTTGTTATAGCTATCTTGCAATATTTTCAAGCAAAAAAATGGCCAGTTTAAACTGGCCAGGGAGAGTGTGATTAATAAAACCTGTGCATCTCGATATTACTCTGCTAGTAGGTTTAACCTTGCAATAATGATAATGCTAATTCCGGCAATTTGTTTGCTTGAGCCAATACACTTGCTGAAGCCTGTTGTAATATCTGATATTTAGTCATACTTGCAGATTCTTTAGCTATATCAACATCTCTTATTCTTGATTCTGCACTTGTCACGTTTTCATTTATGGCAGTCAAACTTTTTAGTGTACTTTCAAGCCTGTTTTGATAAGCACCAATTTTTGACCTGTTTGTAATAATGGTATTTAAAGCACTATCAAGCCTGCTTAAATAAGTTCTTACATTATCAGCATTCCATGTTGAGGCGGTATCAGTCAAGGTTATACCTATCACAGAGCTTGTAACTCTTGAAAGTGCAACTGATAAATCTATAGTGTTTGTAGATACAGCTGTATTAGCACCACATTGAATTTTACCGGTTTCTGACATACTGCCGTCAAGTAAGGAAACATTATTGAATTTTGTTGATTTGGCAATTCTGTCTATATCGGAAATTCTTGCATTGATTTCCAGAATAATTGCGCTTCTTTCAGATGAACTGTACGTGCCATTTGCGGCCTGAACACAGAGTTCTCTCATTCTTTGCAGGTTATCGTTGATTACTTCAAGCCCGCTTTCAGCAATCTGTAAAAGATTTACTCCATCCTGAATATTGTTTAATGCCTGATCATTGCCACGCATTTGAGCTCTCAAACTTTCCGAAATTGAAAGTCCTGCCGCATCATCTGCTGCTTTGTTAATCTTGTAACCTGAAGATAACCTTTCAATTGATGATGTAAGATACTTAGTGTTAAAATTCAAATTCTTTTGCGCAATCAAAGATGCAATGTTGTTATTAATTACTAAAGCCATGGGGTCACTCTCCTATGTTTTTTACCTTATAAAATCACACTTTTTAGTATTTTTTGCACTTCAAATTAAACAGTTGTTTTGTTAATACTGCATATTTGAATAAATTTAACTAGTAAATTTCTAAAGAATTAAATTAAATTCAGATTGAAATTGTAAAAGCCAGGAAGTCTGTAAAAGTCAGACTTTATTTAATTTTTAAATTTCTCATACAAAACCCTCCCGGAACTCTCTCCGATTTAAATTAACTCTCCCAATTTTTGTTTTTCTCTCTTAATCAAATTATCGGCATACTAAAATTAAACTTTAGTTGTAGATAAATATTTCCCCTATATGGAGGATAAGACGTTTTTGTAATAAACTAATTTTTATAATATATACAGGCATTTTAGACTTTACCGGACATTTGTATTCAAACTAGAAAATCAGGAGATAAAATTTATATGCCGCAATTTTTTATAAAATCTGAAAATATTACAAATGATACAGTTTTAATCAACAATTTCTCGGATATTAACCATATAAAAAAAGTCTTAAGACTCGGCAAGGGGGACAGGCTTGTTTTATCTGATGACAACTATATTGTTTATGAAACGGAAATAACAAATATTCTTGATACTGGAGTTGAAACAAAAGTATTGCAGTCATTTAAATCTAATCGTATACTTAAATCAAATATTACACTGGCTCAAAGTATATTAAAATCTGCAAAACAGGATATTATAATACAGAAAGCAACAGAACTTGGAGTAAACACAATCATTCCCCTAATAACCAAAAATACAGTCGTAAAATTTGCTAATGATAAAGAGAAAAACCAGAAAATCCAGAGATGGCAAAAAATATCTTATGAGGCATCCAAACAATGCCAGAGACCGGGTATCCCTCAAATAGATTCTATTTTAACTCTGGATGAACTGGTAAAAATGAAAAATTTTGATATTAAATTTGTCTGTGTCGAGAGAGAGCCCGAATTATCCATTAAAGAATTTATGCAAAATTCAAAACAAAATACTCCAGCTAATATACTGCTTATTATCGGTCCGGAAGGCGGATGGGATGATAAGGAATTTTCTTTATTTAAAGAAAATGATATAGCCCGGGTATCGCTGGGAAATTTAATACTAAGAGCTGAAACTGCTGCAATAACAGCTATATCAGATGTGGTATATGAATATGAATTATGATTGCGTTAAAAATATTCAGAATGAAGAAATAAATAAAATCCTGATAAACCTTTGTGCCCCAAATTCCGAACTTTATATTGTTGGCGGTTATATCAGAGATTTATTGATAAACAGGTCATGCTATGATAGAGACTATACTATTGCAGGAGAATCTGCCATTGAACTGGCTAAAAAATCAGCAGAATACTTTAATGGATATTTTGTATTACTCGACGAAGATTTTGATATTGCAAGAGTTGTTCTGCCTGACAAAAAACATACCCTCGATTTTGCCGGCTGCGTAAATCAAAATATATTTGATGATTTAAAGCGGAGAGACTACACAATAAATGCAATAGCTTACAGAATAGACGGTTCTATATCAGGTTTGACAGATCCTTTTAACGGAATATCCGACATTGAAAACAAAACAATAAGGGCTATCTCAGAAGAAAACCTGACAGATGATCCGTTAAGACTGCTTAGAGCATACAGGCTTGCTTCACAGATAGGCTATAAAATAGACGAATTAACCATTTCTTATATTAACAGGCATAAATTTCTGATTAATAATGTATCGGTGGAAAGAATAAACACAGAACTTGTTAAACTTTTTGAAGGGCAAAATGCAGCACATAATATAAAATTAATGAAGGAATCCGGTTTGCTGTATGAAATATTGCCTGAACTTAAGGAACAGGAAGAAGTCCCACCTAATCTTCATCACCATTTAAAGCTGATAGATCATTCAATTGAGGTTATAAAACAAATAGAAACAAATATTCACAGCATGCCGGACTGGGTTAAGGAACGGTTAAATTCTGAAATAGTTCCAAATGTTAAAATTATATCCCTTTTAAAATTTGCCGGTCTTCTGCATGATCTGGGCAAGCCTTCTACATGGCAGATAGATGAACTTGGCAGGCACAGATTTATTAAACATGAGGATGTTGGCGCTGAATTGAGTGTAATACCGTTAAAAAGACTAAAATTGAGCAAGCTTTCTGTGAAATATATTACCAAATTAATTAAATATCATCTTTATCCTTCACAATTACTAAAAAGTCAGGATGAAACTTCCGAATCAGGTTCTTTCCCGTCAGAAAAAGCCACATTAAGGATGTTCAGAAAAATAGGCAATGAGACCCCGGAAGAAATAATTCTTGCTATGGCAGACAGACTCAGCGCAAGAGGGCCGGAAATTTCTGAAGATATAGTAAATGAAAATATAAAAGGACTACGCTGGTTACTTGAAAGATACAGAGAATCAATTGAAAAAGTTGAAATACCAAAACTTTTAAGCGGTTATGAAATAATGGATATTTTAGGTTTGTCAAATGGTCCACAGGTTGGAAAAATTGTAAAAACTTTGCATGAAGCCCAGATATCAGGAGATATAAATACAAAAGAAGAAGCGATAGCTTTTATAAAAGGGATTTATTGGACTTCTTAACAAGTCTTGCATAAAATTGAATTGGGTTTATTTTATTACTCGATTTCTTCGAGGATAATTTGGTTTTTCTTGATAACTGCAGCTCTATTTACCAGTTTCTTTTCAATTTCCAATTGCTGGGATATTAATTTAATTTGTTCGTTTAAGATCTCTTCATAATTTTCGGGATGAGTTTCTGCAATTCGTTTAAGTTCTGCAAGTTTATCGACCAGTAAAGCTAATAATTTTCTATTGCTTTCATAAGTTCTTTGATAATAAACAAGCTCTTCATTTAATTTATCAAGTTTACTTTTTAAATCTGCCAGTGCCTGATCTCTTTCCATTTTAAGCTTTTTAATTTCAAGTTTTACTTTGCGTTTATCAGCAGATGTTTTTATTCCGTCAAATGGAGTAAACGTTGTAGACAAACCTAGAGCCAGGTTTTTATTTTGAAAATCCTGAAAAGATCTAACTATATTATTTTCATCTTTACCTGATAAAGTATAATTCATATACATTCCAACTTTAGGAAGGTTTTCTCTCGTTAATATTTCAAGTTCCTTGTCTTTTTTGTCTATTTTGTACTGATAACTTTTATAATCAGGAGTATATTTAAGATTTAAAGAAATCTCACCGGGTTTTACAGCATCCTGTTTTTCAACCCTGAGCTGATAAACATTCTTATTCTTAATAGAAGGCTCTTTATCTTTAACGGGTATTGATTTTCTTTCTTCAAAGTCTGAAATAACAACTTCATCAGGGTTATATTCTTCATTTGTGTAATATGACAAATCCCTTAAGGATGATACAAGCTTCATTCTAAGGTCTTCTATTTCGTTATTAATTTTAGCCTCATTTATAGAATAATCTATTGTATCAAGCTTCGTCGCATTACCTGAGATAAACTGATCTCCTTTATATCTTGCAATTTCATTATAAACAGAGGCTATTTGTTCTTTTGCCATTAAATCCTTAAAATTCATAAGAGTATTTGAATAAAGGTCAATTATTTTTAATTTTAAGTCACGACGCTTTACCGCACATATAGATTGCTTGGCTTCTATATCATCCTGCGCCATCATCAGGTTTCTTTTTCTTTGGCCAAAATCAAAGATGTTATAAGACACAGAAGTATTCAGCATACTCTGCATTTTTGTATCGGGGGTTATTACTGTATCTCCTATGGATTCTGTCTGGTCACTCTTTGATAAACTCTGAGAATATTCTGTATATAATCCTGTTTTTACTACAGGCAGATAATCTGTTTTTGCTTTATCTACACGAGATTTGCTTATCTCTACATTAATATCTGATGTTTTTAAGTCAAAAGAGTTATCAAGCGCTTTTTGTATAATACTGTCAAAATTAATAGTCTCAGCACCTGCATTTTGTATATTTAAGACACTAAAAAGAAGGATAAATGATCCAGCTATAAACTTTTTCAAAACTACCTCATAATTTATAAATTTAATCCGAATTATTATACTACAACGAATAAACTTTTTCTCATATTTAAAGCAGTAATATCTAAATAAAACAGTGAAAGATAGTGTTTTTTGTATTAAATTTTGATATTATTGTTATTATGTCAATTAAGAAAGTATTGAAAATGTTTTTTATCTCAAAATATTATCTCTATAATTGCAAAAAATTATTCGCATTCACCCTTGCAGAAGTGTTGATAACTCTTTTGATTATTGGAGTAGTCGCTTCTATAGTTATTCCTAATCTAATTCAAGATTCTCAGGAAAAAGAACTGCACGTTGCCTACAAGAAAGGTTTATCTACATTTACCCAGGCTTTTGCGAGAATACGAATGGATAATGGCGGAACACTCGCAGGAGTATTTCAATTTAGTATTACAAGTTTTCAAAATCAATTTTCCCCATATTTAAATATTTCTAAGTATTCTTATACTGTAAGACCTGGCGGACCTAATGAAACATGGCATGATTATCAGGAATGTAAGAAACTTAACGGAGACATAGCGGCAGATATGAGCTGTCATAACTGCCCATCAGGACGATTTCAGGATGGAAGCTTATTTATGATTTTCTATAGCGGAACCAGAAGTAATTTAAATACATGTAATACAGCTGGGACATATCCAAAAGATGGATTATGCTTTAATATTGCTTATGATGTCAACGGGAAAAAGCCTCCAAATGTATTTGGCAGAGATATTTATATTTTATCAGTGTACAGGGATAAAGTTGTTCCTGCTGATTGGATACTTGATATTGGCAGTACAAATGAATCAAGCTGTTCTACATCAAGCTCAGGGTATGGGTGTGCTATTAAATATGCGAAAGAATAACCTGCTTTATAAAGAAATTATGATAATATAAGCGGGTAAAATATGTAAAATCGAGTCATATAAATTATTAAGTATTGTAAAATACAATATAAAATGACTAAAATAGCTTTCACAGACAGAAATCAAGAATACCAGAAAATCATTTTACTTTTAACTGGCAACATTTAATATTCAGGGGTTTTTATACATGTGAATTTTAAAGGATAAAAACGGAGGTTACGAGTATGACAGTGAATCTTTTGACACAAAATGCAAATGTTGCTCCTTTTGATAACAAATATCAGCAATCAAGTGTGAACAGGCTGATTAAGTCTAATAGCCAACCTCAAAAAGACAGTGTAAACTTTTTAAGCCAGAATAAAGAAAAACAGTATGAAAATCCTGTAAATAAAAATATGGAATATTTTAGCGCATCCATTGTCCCGATTGTTACTTCTCTTGCCGTTGCTGCAGGTGCACATATTTTAGCTGAAACAAACAAAAATAAAAATGCTTTTATTTTTGGACTTGGAGCTTTGATGCTAACTCTTCCGGTCGCATTGTACAAGAGAAGCGTAAGTGCATTTGCCAAAACAAAGGAAATGGACGTATATTCAAGAGAAAAAGCTGCTGAAACAACCCTGTCAGGAAAAATAGATCAGAAAGCAAATGATGATAACGTTAAACTTGATGATGCAATAAATTCATACACAAAATTTGAAATAGGTAGACAGGGCAAGGCTATCGGAGTTGTAAACACATAAATTAAAACAGATTGAATTGTAAGTTAGCCGTACAAATCGAACTTGTTTATTAATAGACCCTGAAACGAACATAGCGTAACACAATACAAATAATAATTATTCTGAATATAAGCAATTCAATCAACTGAAATTTGTTCAGGTCTAAAATAGGAATTAATTTATGTTAGTAACAAATTCTGACCAAAATAATATTTATAATAAATACTCATCAATTCCTGTAACTCGGAGTTTTACTCATAGGATGAAAACATCTAACAGGACTGATGTGTTTTTTAAAGCTGATCAGAACAAAGAAACTACCTCCCTGAATAAGAAGTATGAAAATCCTATTAATTCCAAAATGGAATATCTCGATGCTGCAAGGCTGACTGCGGCGGCAGGTCTGGTACTGGCAGGCAGAATTGCACTTGAATTTATTGACATTATAGATGATATTAGCTTTAAAAGCTTAAAGTATTTTTCAATTGCCTGTCTTGCAATAGGTGGCATCTATGCAGTAATGTCTTTACCCAAAAACCTATATAACAGAAAAGTTGAAACGTTCCAGAAGAAAAAAGAAATGGATGTATATGTAAGATCAAATTCTGCCGAGAAAAGATTGTACGAAAGACTTGATGAAGAAGGAAAAGAAGCGAATAAAGAGCGTCGGGACGAACTTTCTGAAGATCTGATAAAATTAAAAACCGCCAAAAATCAGGTGCCTGATTTTATCAGGAGTTATGACAAAAAAAGCTCCGATAAAGACGACCCAACCAGACTTCCTTAAAAATTAACAGAAGCAGTGTCAGTTAAATCTTTGTCATAACATAAACAGTAGTTAAAACATTTCCTATTATCGTTGCAAAATCTTTCGTTACTTCAAGAAAATTAATTGGTACTTTAATTTTCTTGGGAATAACAATTGTATCTCCAGGTTCTATTCCTGTTTTGCCTAGTTTAGACAGTTTTACTGCTGAACCGTTTGATTTTATTATATACGTACCATTTTTATCAGCTTGACTTGTATATCCACCAACTGTATTTATATAATCTTTTGCTGTCTTTTTAGGTTGATAATAAATGGCAATATTGTTTAATACCTCTCCCATTACAACAATATGGTTTGATTTATAGGGTATATATATTTCATCTCCAGGTTTTAATTCAATATTAGCATTTTCATCCAATCCACTTAAATTATCGGCATTAACATCTATCATTATTCTTCCATAGTCTTGCTGGGCTTTTTGTTTTACCAGACTAAGCAAATCTTTTTGGCTATTTAAATAGGTTTGTATGTCTGAACTATTTGTATTTATTGCTTGAAGCGTAGCAACTTTTACAGACATATCTTCCTGTAATCTAATTAAGGAATTTTCAATATTTTTTTTCTGATCTGCTGATATTGACGGTCTAAATAAAACAATTCCTTTTAAATAGCCTTTTGAATTAAGTCCTTTTGCTAACAGTAGCGCATCTTTTAGAGTCATGCCTTCTTTATATTTAAAAGATCCTGGTGTATTCACATATCCAAATATTTCAACCGATTCAACTGTTTCATTTGGTAAAAGTTTTCTAAAAATTATCCTATCGCCAGGATAAATAGGAAGATCAGCTTTTTTATCATTTTGAATAACTAAGTCGTAAAGATAAACAATTTTGGTTATCTCTTCATTCTCAGGAGATGCTATCTGCTGAACATTATTTGCATTATTATCTAATGAACTTGCTGGCTCTTTTATGTCTCCATTTTGATTGGAAGAATCTGATTTATCAACATTTTTATCATTCTTATCAGATACAGGAGAATTCTGATTTTCATTCTGAACTACCGGATTTAAATTTTTACTAATTATCTCAACAACTATACTCTTTGCTGAAATATTATTGCTATCGCTATAATTGACAGCCTGAAAATTGGAAGAATCACCAAGGTTTACATATCCTAAAAGCTTTTTTAACGTTAAATTTTCAGGACATGGAATTAAGCCCGGATTAGTTATATAGCCTGAAACCTCGATAGTTTTAGCAGTTGTTGAAGGATAAATGCTAATCTTGTCAAGAGATTTTAAAGCTGGATCTGTATTTCCATCAAAAAACTCCTGTAACGATACAGGAATAAATATTTTTTCTCTGCCTGTACCTGCTACTCTTTCAATTACAGCCTGATCAATAAAAGTTTTCGGCAATAATTCATTTTTATTTTTCAGAATGTCGGATAACTTCATACCTGCTTTGTATTGAAATACACCGGGATGTTTAACATTTCCTTCAACTGTTATTATATTTTCCGAGAGATTGTACAAGTTTTTGAAAGCTATATTAACTCCATCCTGTGGCTTGATATACCATAATTGCATGTAATTAATTTCTCTTAATTGTCTTTGTCCTGTGCTGCTGTCAAAACTTTCAACATGAATGCTGTTAGAATCTATTGAGGATAGCAATCCTCCTGCATAATTAATCAAATGTCTTAAAGTTTCATTCTTTTTAAATTCATATATTCCGGGATTTTTAACACCTTCTCTTAAAGCCGCAACTTTACCGATAGGTTTTACAAAAATAACATCACCTTCATTGAATTTAATGTTCTTTAAATTGCCATTGAGCAAAATATCGTATAAGTCTAAAGTAAGTTTGGATTTGTTTTTTCCATTTATATATACAATTTCCCTGAGAGATCCTGTTTTTAAAACTCCTCCGGCAAGACTGAGCGCATCAATTATATTAGCATTATCATTTAAGTACACAGTACCTTTGTATTTAACATTACCTGTTATGAATACAGGGAAATTACCGGTATCAGCAAGCGTTACTTTTACATTTATCTTATTAAACTTGGAATGAAGTATCTCAGAAATCTGTTGTTCGATGGCTGAAGCAGTTTTACCTTTAACAGGGACCAACCCCACTCCTGGAATTGATATATTTCCTTCTTTGTCAACTGCCAGATCGTTTGATGATTTTAAAAATTCATTTCCAGTTATTGCAATCAGGTCAACTGAGTCCCCCCATAAGAAAACATCAACCCTGTCACCTATATTAAACCTGTAATTTTTTGAAACTTTAGAATTACTTGATAAAAAAGCTTTTCTGTCAAAAATATCATATCCAAACTGTTTTAAAATGATTTGTTTCTGATTTTTATTTTGATAATACAGCCTTTCAATGGCACTGAGTTTAGATAGGTCTTCGTTGTAAATATTTTGAGAAATTTTATTGTCTTTAAAATTATCTTGAGCCTGAACAGTAAAAGCCGTAGAAGTTACTAAAAATTGTAATAAAACAACCCCTAATAATACCTTAGATTTATTATTCATATTCTTACCCGTAAATTTATATTACTTTGTTTAATTTAAAGCTAAAAACACAAATAAATAAAGAGAGTCTTTATTAAATTATATTGGAACGAGTTTAAATTTCAGATATCCTTCCTCCTCGGAAGGATATCCGAAATTCAGCACTCCCGCTCCGCATACCACATTTCGATTTTACTTTAAAATCCCAAATTCATTTTGGGAGTGGTATAACTGTCTCAATGCAGTCAGACTATGTAAAAAGTATCAATAACAGCCACTATATAATTACTTAAAACCTCTGTATAACTGTTAAAATATGATTTTTTAGCTATACAGAGGTTTTTATCTGGAAAATCTGCTTATTTCAGAACTTTTTGTAAGTATTAAGAATATTAACAATATTTTTTACTTCTAAAGATGCTCTAAACTCAATGATTTTAAGAATATTGTGAAATTTTTTTGCTGTAAAAATAGCACAAAATTTTTTGTTTTGATTTTAATTACTTAGAAAAAATTAAATTTTTGTGGAGTGTGTGTATATTAGTCCGATTAAATCAAGCAAAAATTAAAAAAGGAAAATAAGAGTTATGCAGGTTCAAAACAGTTCCCAGTCTGTGTATTTAAATCCAACTAAAACTAAAAGTAAAAATAATGTAAGTTTTCGTCAGGCACAAGCAAACTTTTTTGCCACAGGTGATAATCATGGAAAGATAGATCCATTACCGGGTTTTCTGGATACTATTACAGTTAATTCTGACAAGATTTTCCCGAACAAAGATGACAAAGGGACAAAAAATTACGGTATTTTCAACGGTGACTGGTATATGAATCCAGGGGAATGCGGCTACCTTACCCAGCCTGATAAAAATGCCGGTTTCTTTCAGCGTGAACTGTTCAATGCTGTTATAACCTCTATTAAAACAATGGTTCCTAATTTCAGGGCGCTTTATGTACCCGGAAATCATGGATTTGATGGTGGAGACAAGAATCTTATTGACCTTCTGAAAAACAGTGATACAACCACAGTTATAACAAACTGTGATTTCGACAAATCTCCTATTATGCAGTCCCTGACACCGAAAGAAAAAGAAAAAATAAAACAGGTTGAAGTATTAGAATTGCCTGATGATAAAAATCCAAATCTTGTGAATAAAATTCTCGTTTTAGGTATAACACAGGCCGGTGTGGATTTTTATAATCCGGGACTGGTAAATAATCTGGCCATAATTGACAGAACCAAAAAGAAAGATGCCCAGATGAAGGAAGAAGATTTTAAAACGACTTACAGTGTTTTAAATAAAATCGTTTCTGACTTTAAAGAAAAAAATCCGAACAGTGTTGTAATGGTGATGAGCCATACAGGAACACCTGTTTCAAAAATGATAGCCAGAAATGTTGCTGATATTGACGTAATCTTTAACGGACATGATCATAAGGACGAAGACTCAGTTGAAGGCAAAACACATATAATTTCTACAGGTGCTGACAGTAAAAAAGTTGATGCTGTTAGCATTCATTTTGATGATAACGGCAAATGGGACGGTGTAAGCACAACCAACAAGTTCTATACAAAAGATTCCGAGCCGCAGCCCAATAATCCACTTAGACCTTTATTAGAAAACTTCTTTAGCAAGGATAAACAGCCTATTGTACAGATAGCCTGCCCGCTTGCTGCAACTGAGTTAAGCCAGCACAGGAAAAATCCTGATGGCAGCATTAAAGTAAAAGATGCTGTTCGTGTAGAAAATAATCTTCTTGCAAATTTTGTAAACGATGGAATTTTATCGACAATCAGGACAGTTGAACCTGATATTCAGATATGGGGCTGCGCATCTTCCGCATTCAGGCAGGATTTGCCGGTAAACAAGGAAGGTGTTAACAATTTTCAGTTAATGAATCTACTATCAGGACAAACTGACAGCTTGTCCAAAATTTTTACTGGTGATATGAATGGATCAGAGGTTGTAGAAATGGTTACCGAAAATATGAGAGACCATGCCAAAGCTCCCACTAGAAATACAATGGTTCAGTGGTCAGGCATACAGGTAAATAAATCTGGATATATGGAAGCAGTGAAGGACGATACAATAAATGATCCGGCTGTAACATCACAATTTGTCAAAATTAAGGACAAAGATGGTAAATATCAATCGATAAACCCAAATGCGACTTATAAAGTAGCTCTTCCAAATTATTTCTTTATAAGGCCAAAACTCCCAATTATACAGAATAAAATTCCAGCCAGGTTCTCACCTGTTGTTAGGGATAATGAAGTATTAACAATGAAAGATGCGTTTAGGGATTATCTGAAAATCAATCATGATAAAGTTTGTGTAAGTGATTATCAGGCACAGGAAGTTAGAGTAATATAAATCAGGAAAGGCAAGGAGTGTTCGAGGTATGATAAACAATAATATTTGTTTTATGGGGACCCCAATGATCGCAGGCAACTGGAAAATGAACAAAGGGGAAGAAGATCTGGCAAAGAATGTTGCTCAGGGAACCGAAGACAGAAAAAATAATAATAACGGCAAATATATTGACGTTGTAATGCTTCCCCCGTTGACGTCTTTAGGAAGTGTAATAGCACAGGTTAAAGGGAAACCTGTTTCAGTAGGCGTTCAAAATTTCCATCAGAAGGATAAAGGCGCATATACAGGTGAAGTATCCCTGTCAATGATAAAGGAATTTGCGCCGGAAGTTAAATATGCAATCATCGGCCACAGCGAAAGAAGAGCTATGTTCGGCGAAACCGATGAATTAGTAAATCTTAAAACAAAAAAAGCTTTAGAAATGGGAATTATTCCTATCGTATGTGTTGGAGAAACAAAAGAACAGAGAGACGCTGGTAAAACAGATGAAGTTGTTTCAAATCAGGTAACAGCAGCTCTTAAAGATATAAAACAGGAAGATATAAGCAAAGTTGTAATAGCATACGAACCTGTATGGGCTATCGGTAAAAAAGCAACAGGTAAATGTAATCCGGAAGAAGCAGACAGGGTTTGTAAACTTGTCAGATCAACCGTAAGCAATGTAGCCGGATCAGAGCAGGCCGGTAAAGATATAACGGTTCTCTATGGCGGAAGCGTATCTGAAAAGAACGCAGATCAATACGCAAGCATGCCAAACATTGATGGACCTTTGGTAGGCGGAGCAGCTTTAAAATCCGAAAGATTCCTCGCTATAGCAGATGCATTTAACGCAAAGAAAAATGGTTAGCTAAAAACTAAGGACAAAAAATATGAAAATTACAGGATTGAATCAAAATTACAATTCAAGACCGGTTAAATTAACAAGGCAGACGTCAACACCAATAAATGGACCAAGAGATATAGCTTTTGGTGCTGATATTGCCAGGACAGATAAATTTTCAAAATACGTAAAATCAAATACGCAAAGAAATCAGATTAGTTATAGATAAAAAAGAAAGGAACCAAAATGGAGGTTTTAGGATTACGCCAACAACAGGCAACCAGCCCAATACAAACAAGAAATACTGCACACAGGTCAACATTAAAGCTCAGAACTCTCAATGCTGATACAATAATGTTCGGCAAAAATGAATTAACACCTGAACAAAAACTGACCAGAAAAAGAAGAATATATGAACATGCCGTAAAAAACGGATATGCAATTCCTGCTTATAATATAAACAATATGGAACAGGCAAAAGGTGTATTTAAAGCCGCTAAGGATGCAAAATCACCATTAATTGTACAGGCATCTGAAGGTGCTGTTAAATATGCAGGTGTTAACTATCTCGTAGCAATGGCTAATGTTGCCAAGGAAGAAGCAGGCACAGATACCCCAATAATGATTCACCTCGATCATGGCCATACATTTGAAGCATGTAAGAAATTTATTGATGCTGGTGGCGATTCTGTAATGATTGACGGTTCCAAGCTGCCATTCGAAGAAAATGTTGCATTAACTAAACAGGTAGTTGATTACGCTCACAAGAACGGTGTATTTGTAGAAGCTGAATTAGGCAAATTAGCCGGTGTTGAAGATACACATGACGGCGGCAAGAAGAGCCTATTTACAGATCCAAAAGAAGCAAAAGAATTTGTAAAACGGACAGGATGTGATTCACTGGCTATTTCTATCGGAACAAGCCACGGTCACGTAAAATTTGGACCTGATGAAAAACCTGAATTAGACTTCGAAAGACTTACAGAAATCAAAAAAGCAATTGCTGAGCTGGCAGATGAACCTGGAGTAACAGAAGAACAGAAAGAACACTATAAAAATTACCCATTTGTATTACACGGAGCATCAAGTTCTCCTAAAGACCTTATTGATAAATCCAACCAGTATCTGTGCGTTCCAAGGCCATTATGGGATAAAATGGTAGATGTTTCAACAGGAAAAGCTTTACCCGATACTATTACAGGTGAAGATGTAAAAGACATGGAAAAACACAGCAAAAAAGTAAAAGGTAAAGGTGTTCCTGAAGAAATGTACACTCAGGCGGCATCGCTTGGAATTGCAAAAGTAAATGTAGACAGTGACTTTAGAGCTTCAGTATTCGGTTCTATTAAAGAATTTATGTCAAACAATCCGACTAAAACAGATCCAAGAGGATACTTCGGTGCTGCTAGAGATTCTATAACAGCAATTGCCGTAAGAAAAATGGGAGTTCTTAAATCTCAGGGACAAGCAGAAGCTGCAAACAAGGCAGCTAATGGCGAATCCGATGATAACAAATCAAAAAATACAGATTCCAAAAAGGATGTCTGGGGACAATTTAACGTAAAAGCTTAAGTGAGACCACTGTATAACTCATTTATATTTAATAAAAAGACTGCCTTGTATAAATAACAAAGCAGTCTTTTTATCTATAAATCAAAGAATAGTAATATCGGGAATTGGCTAATATTATGGTGACATTTATGCTGTTGAAATGGCAAAAATTAATGTTATAATTCCTTATAAAACTTCAGGTACAGACATAAACAAAACAGTTTATTCTGTGCTAAACCAGAATTTTCAGGATTTTGAAGTGTTAGTTATTTCTGATAACGATGTTTCACTGCCACCTGACAAGAAACTTAAAAACATTAAATTAAATGGCAAACACAATATTCCACAACTTTTAAACTTCGGAATAAAATATTCAAACTCAGGGCTTATATGCTTCCTGAACCCTAACGACCTTCTTTTGTACAATGCTCTAAAACTCAGATACGAAAAATTCCTGCAACACCCCACAATTGCCGCTTGTTACGGATTTGGAATTGATACTGACATTGATTACAAAGTCAAATATAACCAAAGCTACGAATATTTTATTAATTATAAGCCTGATTTGCCTGAAAATTCAATTAGAACCGTTTTATCCGGAGATATAAGTATATCAGTTTCTTCTCTTATGCTAAGGAGAGACATTTTTGATGGTGCATGGTTTAATCCTTTTTTAAAAAATGCCTATACCTGGGATTTTATTATAAGGCTTTTTAACCGTTACGAAGGTGAAATTTGTCAGATATCTGACCCTGTATATATTTCAAGGGAAGAAGAATACAGCATAAAACACAATAACCAGAAATACTTTATTGAATACCTGAAAGAATCCAACTATATACTTGATGCATTTTTTAATAGCACAGAAACATCTGATAAGTTAAAAAACTTAAATCTTGAATGCTTTAAAAATCTGTATTCCTACATGTTTTATATTCTAATCGAGTATTTCCCCTTAAATTTCTGGCTTAGATTTTATTTGCTAATTTCTTACCTTAAAAAAAACCGGCAGCTTGATAATAAACTAATAGATCTCTGGTTTATAGCCGCCTTAATAAATAGCTTATCCGTTTCAAAGAAGCAACTGCTGTCAGAAACTGATATAACAGCTAAAGCCTGATTATAAAATAGCTTCGTCTTCAAGCAAGTTTAATTCACTCAGTATATTTCTTATTTTTTCTTCCAGTCTTTCTATTTTTTCAGCATCTTTTTCATCTTTTAATAAATTCTGAACGACCTCTGTCAGATTTCTGGAATAACAGACTGCATTATAATTCAGTCCGTACTTTACAGCCAGCCTGATTGCCTGCTCTTCAAACTTTATAACATATTCAGGATCATTTTTTGCCGCAAATATTCTGGACAGCAGATGCTTAAAATAAATAGAGAATATTTTACTTATATTTTGATCTTTTTCAAGCATAATATTGACATTATTGACTATTTCAAGAGCATTTTCGACGTTGCCTTTATATAATTCAAGATCAGCTATAAGATACCAGCTCATAAAGAATATATTAGAAAGATTTTTTTCCGTACTGAGTCTTAAAACATCTTCATATATAATTTTTGCCTTTGGCAAATTTTCTATTTCCTTGTATGCAATGCCTATTATCAGGTCAAAGAAATATGTTACCTGATAATTCATAAGATTAACAGCGGTTTGCTTGTGTGAATATGCAATATTTGCTGCTTCCTGAGTATTTCCATACCTCAAATTGTACAATACAGCGAATACTGCGTATAGCAATGATGTTTCAGGATCAAGATCTCTATTATATGCAGATATTTTGTTATATATGTCTTTTGAAGTTCCATTTATAAAATCTTTTCCTAATGACAGAATTTCAAAAGCAATATTATTTTCGGCAAAATCTTTTACAAATTCGGCAGACCTATCATTTAAGAGAATTAATCCTGACTTAATAACAAAAAATCTTATATCTACAGTAATTTTCTCTATAAAATCAAGCGAAATAATTTCTGTAAAAAGGTCTTTCTGCTTTACTATTTCTAAAACCTTTAATACTCTTTCTGATAATTCAATGCACTTGTTTAATTTACCGGTATTAAACAAAGCCTGAATTTTTATGAAGTTCAAAATATAAAGCTTTATATCAAATTCACTGCTGTTAACATCAAAATTTTCTTTTGGAAGGCTGGAAAATATTTTGTTTATATAGTACAGAGATTTCTTGTAATTTCCGATATAAGTGCAGCAATAAGCATTTATTCCGCTTAATTTGGTGATTCTGTTCTGATCGTTTAACTTTTCGGCAAGAGCTATAGCTTTTTCCAGAAAATTAAATGTAGTTTCAGGATATAAAGTGTAAGCCAGATCTCCAATCTGCTCGTAGCAGTCAAGTTTTACCATGTTAACCTGTTGCAGTCTGTCTTTATCAACTTCCCTGATATTTTTATCAATTTCTGCGTTAAATTTCTCCAGACAGCATATAAATGCAGAAATATCTCCCAGTTTTGAACATAATTGGGCATAATGATTTAAAATCTTTAGAGATTCTTTCGGATCATTCATATATTCAAGATATTTAAAGTTTATAGGATGCAGGAAGTTCTCGTTTAACATGAGTTTTAAATATATATTTTCTGTAATTGCTGCCAATTTTGCCTTATCAACAGCATTAAGAATTGATTTTCTCATTAAATTATAATTTTTAACATTGATAAATTCCTTGCCGCTATATTTAATAAGTCCAAGCATAGCAAGCTTTTTAAGATTTTTTTCGGAGTATTCCTCAATACATACTTTAAATATGCTGGTACTAATCTTTTCACCAAGCAGAATTAATGTAAGATATGATTTTAACAGTTCGTTATCATTAATCAGTGTTGCTGATCTTCTTTTAATGAGCTTTTCTAACGATGTTGGCACAGGAATTATACTTTCAGAAAAAATTTTAAGCTCACCGGCTTCATATTTTACAATATTATTTTCAAGCAGATAATAAATAGCCTGATCTATATAAAACAGGGAATTTTGTGAACTTTGAATTATTTTCTCAATAAAATTATTATTTTTAATATTCTGAATTCTATGGCTTAAATATTTACGAACATCCTGAATTTTGTCAGCCTGCAGCAGCATCTTGTAATAATTTTCATATTTATATATGCCGGATAACACTTTAGAAAGAGAGTATCCCTGATCTGTTGAAACAATAAAGAAAATATCTTCCTTTAAAATATTTCTTTCTACCAAATAATTCAGACAATCAAGAGATCCTCTGTCAACGTTTTCAAAATCATCAACCATAATTATCAGTTTATTCTGTCTGGAAAGAGCAAAAAGCAGGTTATAAATTTGAAGGAATACATTATCCCTTAATTCTGGAATAGGAACAGTTTCACCCTGTTCTAAATATATTATGTTTAAAAGTTCTTCTGCATGGAAATTCAGGATTGAATAAAGCTTGTTTTTTACAAGTTCACTTTCCCCTTCACTGTTAATAAAGATCTGATCAAGCCCCAAAAAGCTTCGAATAATATTCCTGAAAAGATTGAAAGGATAAAATTTTGAATCTTCAGTACAGGTTGTTCTGATTAAAATAGGATCAGGCATATTTTTTGTCAGGTTATCTTCATTTACAAGAAGTAATTTGCCGGAATTAATATCCCCGCTTACATTTATAAATGCTCCTGTTGACCTGTTAGTTATAATTTCTTCAATTGAATCTGACAGTTTGCTTTGAGAAACAGGCAAAACATGGTTCTTTTTACCTGCAAATTTGATAAAAGGCAGTACTTTTTCCTCGCCGGACTTTTCTTTTTCCTGCTTTTTGCCCATGCCTGGCAAATTAGATGTTTCGGATAGTTCCGGCGGATCAAAAATTATGCCGTAAAACTGGGTATAATTATTGTTAACTTCCACTGTAACCAGGTGTTTAAACTTGTAATTATCTCCTGCATATTTATAAATAGTTGGATGCGCTACGATTTCTATATCATCATTTGTTGAAACAGACCTTTCTGTTCTGGCTAAAGTTCTTCTGTCAAACAAATTAACAATAGTTAGTGCTATTTTAACTTTTAACCTGTCATAAGACATTTTTTCAAGGTTATCGTTAACGTCATTTAAAAATTCAAAAATCTGCTTTGCAAATTCAACTGCGGAATTACAGGACTCTGAAATGGTATAATTTTTACTGAAACTTACTGACAGCAGTTCATTACTTATAAATTTGTAATTTGATATGTCTTTTAAGGTTTTAAATTCTATAAATTTATGTAGTTTTTGTATAAATTCATCATAAGTATTGCCACCCATGGATGATTTTAATGCTGCAAGATTTTTAAACTCAATACAAACTGCTGCAAATTTATGAATATATGCATCCTGAATTTTTGGATTAGTAACGATTTTTCCCTTACATTTGCGGCATCTTGTAACTGTTACATGATTTTTTGTATCGCAGATTTTACATTTAGTTACTAACTGCAATTTACATTTTGAACAGACAAAGCTAGTATTTATTGTGCCGCAACGAGGACATTCTATCTTCAAAATTTTTCCGCATTTGTTACAATAGAAGTCATAAGGTGATATAGAATTATTGCATTTAGGACATTTCATGAAGCATATAACTCACTTAAAGTTAATAAGCTATTATTGATTTTGAAAAATAATTGTTCACTGTTAACATAATATAATATAATATAACAAAGTTTTAATACACCTAAAAAATGATCTATAGATTATTTTAACCAATAGATTTCGGAGCAGGAATTTATGAACATAATTTTTAGTCCCGCCAATATAGTTGTTTTTCTTATATTTATTACCTTTTTAAGTATTTTTATAAAGAATGCATTTTATATAGACAGAGAACTAAAATCCCTGATCCGAATGCTTAAAAATTTTCAGACAGACGATTTGCAGTACAGATTTCAGGAATTAAACGAATCTTTATTAAAAAATCCCTTTATTAGCGACCACTGGAGAGAATTTAAAGAAACTCTTATCTTTGGAAACAAAGTTGTATATAAAACAAACGATAACGAATTATTTTTTGAATCAACAACGGGAAATGAAGCAGTTATTTACTGTACATCCGATGCAAATTACTTTTTTAACGAAGAAACCCTTATTTATCAAAAGCTTAATTACAAGCTGGTTTCTTCAATCCCCAGTTTACTTACAGGATTAGGTCCTTTAGGAACTTTTCTCTTCATAGCAATAGGATTTTCCGGTGTTAATTTTTCTTCTGAAGATGCAACACTTAATTCTGTAACTAATTTGATGACAAACATGCAATATGCAGCTGCAATTTCAATAACAGCAATAGGGTCATCGTTATGTTTTATTATTATTGAAAGAATACTTTATTATTTCCTGTGCAAAAAACCGTTAACTATCTTACAGATTGAAATAAACAGGCTATTTAAAAAGATTATGGCAGAAACTTTCCTGATGGAAATTATTAAAGAAGCTAAAAGACAGAATAATTCAATGAATAAACATATGGAAAACATGTCTGAAGAAATGAAAAACGCTTTTGACAAGAGTATAAACTCTAACCTGACTCCGTATCTGGAAAACATGATTATGCTGTTAAACAAGCAGCAGGAAACTTTTTCCAGAGATATTGTCAAAAAGATACTTGGATCATAGCTTTAATAAGCTGAATTATTGTAAAAACGGATAAATACTTATGAAATTCTTTAAACCTCACCTGGAAAATTATCAAGATGAAAATATCTTTTGGGCTTCAATGAGCGACCTGCTTCTTGGACTTACAATTGTTTTCATGGTTTTGTTCGTTCTTTCTGTGATGGGAATTACCAAACAGAAAATTGAGCAGGAAAATTTAAAGAATAAGATTGTTCAACAATTGTCCCAGGAATTTGCAAAAGCTGATATTCCTGTTGAAATAGACAAAAGATCAGGAGCTATTAAAATATCGGAACTTGAGCTTTTCAAACTGAATGACTGGACAATTTCTGATAAAGGAAAGGCATATTTAAACAAAGTTGTACCGACTTATCTTGGTACAATACTTGGAAATCCTGAAATCAAAAAAAATATTGCACAGATTATCATTGAAGGCCATTCTGACTCGCAGAGCTTTAAAAATCTGAACAAGGAACAAAATTATGTAAAAAACCTTGACCTGAGTGTAAAAAGGTCTCTGGCTGTTTCAAGTTACATTATCAGCATAAATTCATCTAAAAAAGACAAGTACAAAGATGACCTGATGAAACTGCTGTCTACAACCGGCAGAAGTTTCTCTGATCCGGTACTTGTAAAAGGCAAGGAGGATTACTCAAAAAGCCGTAGAGTAGAACTAAAATTCCAGCTTAGAGATTACAATTTCATAGACCTGCTGAGAAAATACAAGTTTAAGTAGAAAATTATAGCTATAACTGTAAGATAGGCTGTTTTGCCAGTTATTATGATGTATCCCTGTAGCCAAACTTGTTTTTATGTATGATTATTTCGGTTGCATAACAAGAAAATTTATTTTTTTAAGTTATCAAGAGGTTCGACCTTATAAAGGTGAGCAAAAGCACAGCAGCTCAACTTCTATTTTATAAATTTCTTGATAGACAAGAAGCAGCCTACAAAAATTCTTAGCCATCGCCTTCTCGTAGCAGAAGAATTTTTTCCGCTGTCCTTAACAGGATTTAAAGATGCTGTAGAAGTAGTTTGTCTATTCCTGATAATTTAGCACAATTGTGAAAGTACTGCCTTTACTGTATTCGCTGTTAGCCAGAATTTGGCCGCTGTGGATGTCAAGTATGTTTTTTACGATGGATAGTCCGAGGCCGGTTCCGCCGGTTTCTCTGTTTCTGGACTTGTCTACGCGGTAAAATCTTTCAAATATATAGGGCAAATGTTCTTCCTGAATCCCGCAGCCTTGATCCTGAATTTCTATTTTACACACATTATTTTCCCTGTATGCATTGATTGTTATTGTTGTATTGCTTTCGCTGTAATTTATTGCGTTAATTAAGAGGTTTGTGATAGCTTGATAAATTAAAAACCCATTGATGTTTGCGTATAAAGGACCATTATAGTTGAAGTTAATGCCTATAAACTTTTCTTTGGCCTTTTCTTCAAGATTTTTAATTACTTCTTCTATTACTCGTTTTAGTTCTATTTTCTCAAAGTCTTTATTTAGCGATTCCTGACTTTTGCTTAATTTTGAAAGGTATAAAACATTTTCCACAATAGCATTTATCCTGTCTGTATTATTTTTAATGATTGGCAGGAATTTTTTAGCCATTTCGGATTTTTCTTTGTCTCTGTCCATTAAAACGTCTGTGTATCCGTTAATAATTGCAATTGGGGTTTTTAACTCATGAGAAACATTAGCTAAAAATTCTTCCTGGGTGTACAGGTAAATATTTTTTATTGCTAATGAAATGTAATCGGCTATAGTTTTTATAAAATTAATTTCCTGTGTCTTTAAGATTCTTTTTTTATTGTCAAACAAAAATAATGCGCCCCAGACATTATTGGCTATTTTTAACGGAGTTGCCATTATTGATAATATTCCCTTATCAAGATAAAATTCAGGATTTGGAAGATTTGAATTATTTACATCCTCTATAATAAGATTTGCCCCCTGTTCTATCAAAACTTTAAAAAGAAAATCTTTTGTTAATTTATCATAATCTGGACTACAGCTTTCTTTGTGATTTTGGTCGGTGGTTTTATAAACAGTAACAGTTCTTGTTAACTGATTAAATTCCTGAATGCACACTTTTTTTATATTGAATAAATTGAGCAATTCGCTGCAAATAATCATCATAACTTCATCAATATTTAAATTGCTCTTAATAGTTGATATTATTTTTGCAAGTGCTTTTTCGTATTTGATAGTTGATCTTAGATTTTCAAACAAAATTGATTGATGAAGAGCAATACCTGTTTGTTTGGCCAAGGTTCTGATAAACTCAATATCGTTATTGTTAAAATTTGATTTTTCCCGGGTAAAATGCACAAGCAGTGTTCCAAAGTATTTATCATAATTAAATATTGGAACACATATACAGGATTTTATACCCAATTCTATCAGGTTTCGTTCAACAACTGTATTTTTTAGGTTATTTTCCTCTATATATTCTTCATAGTCTTTAAAAATTATACTTTCTGCATTTTTTATCTTGTTTATTGAGTAGGTAACTGTATCCAGTTTTGTAAAGACAGATTTTAAACTTTGTACACAATCAGAAGATAGATATTCAGCGAAATTTTCATCCAGAATAAGTTCATTGTTTTCTTCGCAGTATTCAATGATTGCAACTCTGTCTGCGCCAAATATTTTGCCAACTTCTGTTATTATGCTGTTTTTGATTGTGTTAATATCCATCGATTGGCTGATATTGTTACTGAGATTTCTTAACAATGCCTCTCTTTCTGCTTGTTTTTTAGTTTTAGAATATAATTCTGCCTGTTCAATCGCTATATATATCTGGTTGGTAATTGTTAAAAGAAGTTCCTTTTCGTCACCTGTCCATTGCCTGAAATTTTCATAATCAGCTAAAATTAGCGCTCCCCAGACATAGTCATCTTTTCTAATAGCTGCCGTTATAAAAGATTTTATTCCGGCAGTACCATACAGATTTCTTAAATAAACAGGAAAATCTGACTTCAGAATATTATTAACATCAAATATTTTATTATTTGATATATTTTCATTTAAGTATTTTTTAGAATCTAAATCAAATTCAAATTCACTAGACCCTTTTATATTGCTATTTGATTTATATTCTCTTTTTAAAGTCCATTCCTTATTATTTTTTTTGTCCAGAAATTCTCCTATTGAAACTCTGTTAACGTTGAATAATTGAGCAACTTCTCCGCAAATAATTTCTAATGTTTCATTAATATCAAGAGATCCTCTTATTGTTTCAATAATTTTTCTTAATAATGCTTCTCTTTCTGCATGTTTTGCAAGTTTTGAATATAATTCTGCATGCTCAAGTGCTATATGTATCTGGTTAGACATTGTTTTAATAAGATTAATTTCATCATTAGTCCATTTTCTTGGATAGTTATATTCTGAAAGTATAAGTAACATTTCTGTATTGTTGTTATTATCTTTTTTAATAGGTACTCCAATTAATGATTTAATTCCAAAGAATTTGTAGATATTTGTAAAATAATCCGGTCCGTCAAATTCATCTATATTATCAACAATAAAAACTTCTTTATGTACAAGATTTTCAATGAAATACGCAGGTGCTCTTTTGTCATATTCAGAATTTATTAATCCTTTAATATTATTTGATATTATATATTCTCTTTCTGTGACAAATTCGGTGTTGTTGTCAGGATTTGTAAATCTTGTAATAGAAACTCTCTGTACATTTAATAGCTTAGCTATCTCTTCGCATATAATGTCTAAAACTTTATTTATATCAAGAGAGCTTCTTATTACCTCTGTAATTCGCCTGACGAGAGCTTCTCTGTCAGCCTGGATTTTACTGTTTTCAAACAGCTTTGACTGATAAAGGGCAATACCCATCTGAGTTGCAAGAGATTTTATAAATTCAATTTCGTTTTTTCGTAAAGGATTTGTTTTTGAAGTAAAATCAACTACTAAAATTCCAAAAAACATGCTTGCATATGAAAGACGTACAATCAGGGCTGACTCCATATTAGTATTTATTAAATAGCTAGCTGAAGAAGTACTATCAAGATTATTTTCTTCAATAAATCTATCTCTGCTGGAAATATTTAATATATTAATTACTTTTGCACTTTTTGCCAATTCAGGTGCAAGAGATTCAATATCTAAACCCAAATTACTTTTTATATCCAGATTTGCCAGATATTCGTGTTCGATTGGCAGAAATTTTTTGCTGTTCTGGTCAAACTCAATAATAAAGCATTTATCCGCATTTACAGCTTTACCAATATTTGCAACTATTTTCTTTTTAACTTTATTAATGTTCAGGGAACTTCTAATTGTTGATATAATTTCATTCTGTAATTTCTCTTTATTAACAAGATTATCTAAACTCTCTATCATATAATTAAGGCTATTTGCAAACAAACCAATTTCATCCTGTGATTCAGTTGTTGCCCGGACTGTTAAGTTCCCCTTAGCGACATTTTCAACAGTTTTTACCATGTTATCAAGCGGTCTGCCTATGGAATTTCTAAATATCCATGTAAAAATAATTGAAAATGATATGAAAGTTAAGAAGAAAAGTAATATATTTAGTGCAAGGATTTTGTTAAAATGGCTAAAACTTTCTGATTCCGGTAAAACAAATACCATTTTTAACTTTGTATCACCTATTGATGTACATATAAACAGATAATTCTGCTGTTCTATTTCTGTTATAAATAGTTTTGTTTTATTTGCATTAATAATTTTCTTGCCTAATGATCTTATTGCTCCATTTTTATCATCAGTTATTTTCTCTTTAAATATCTTTGTCTGGTCCCTGTTACTGATATAAACACCTTTATTACTTACTATAAAAGCATAGCCATTCTGTCCGACTTTGATTTTTGAGACATAATCTTGAAAACTTTCAAGACTAACATCTATTGATGTAATTCCTATAAGTTTATTTTTTTTGAAAATAGGTGTTGCTACAGTCATCATCGGAATATTTGTTACAGGATCCAGAAAAGGTTCACTCCAGGCCGTCTTGATACCAGGAATAAGCCCATTTTTGTACCATTCCTGATTTAAATAATTATAGTTTGGTGTGCTGTATATCCAAGTAAATTTAATTTTATTATCCCTGTCTTTAAACCAGTATGGACCGTAATATTTTTGATTTCGTTTATACATATATGGCTGGAGCCATACGCCGTTTCCGAAAATAAATTCATGCTGTTTTATATTGCCTATCATTACAGGTTCTAACGATTTTATATTAAAGCTTTTTATTGCATTAGCAGTAATCTGATTGATTATTTCAACATTTATAATCTTGTTGTACAGTTTATTTGACTCACATTCAATAAGTGACTTTATATGTTTCTGGTTTTCTTTTTCTGTATAATTTTTAAAAGAGAACAGAGACAGGAAAGATTGCAAAATTAAAATAGATGTAATTAATACCAGAGTTGCCATTATAAAAGTGGTTTTTATGCTTTTAAATGGCTGTAACACTTTATCTACTAGTTTTATCGATAATGTATATAGAGCTATTATTGTTACAATAAAGAAAGAAAGGAAATAATACTTAAAAAATATTGGAAATTTTACATTAAAAAGTATTAATCCACCCATTATTATAATCCAGTATGAAGATAATAATGTCAGGGCAGAAAATATCAGTAATTTTATTCTGTTATTCAAAGGTTCTTTATTCAATCTTAAATCGTTGATCCCCAAATAAATAAAGAATAGCCCTGCAATTTTTTGTATGTGAAGAAAAAGCCTGATTGCAGAGTATAAGTAATTGGGAGTTAATATGAACAATTCACTTGAAAATAATAATAAAAAACCAATAATGGCTATTGAAACAGGTTTTAATTTATAATTCTGTCTTATATCGAAGTATATTAGAGCAAATAAAAAATATAATGCTGCAAAAATAATTTCAATAGTCGAATAAGATATAGATTTGGTTATGATGTCAGCTGATATGTAGTATCTTAAAAATAGTACAAATAATAGGTAGCAAAGGGCTACAATAAAATATTTTTTTCTTGAGCTTCTATCGTTTGTGTAAAGTAATGAAATTAGTATGGAACCTGTATATGACAAATTTTCAAAGAAAATATAAAAAAATTGAATATTATAGGATGAATGGCTTGTAAAATGTAATATTTCAAATATACTGCCGATAAAAAATCCGGCAGAAATTATCAGCATTCGTTTATCTTTATTATCTAAGTAATATCTAAGAAATTTTATCGAAATTAATACTGCTACAACGAATGTAATTACACTTAAAATGAAATGTTCCATTGATGTAAACTGAAGATTACTTAAATAAATCATTATTTGTTTGAGAGATAGAATTTTTTTAACCTCAAACTCAGGTAAAAAAGAAAAATTTAAAAGTAAGTTATTCATAATTCTCTTTGAATCTATAGCCAACCCCATATATAGATTCTATAATTTTACCATAAGTTCCAAGCTTCTTTCTAATTCTACCGATAAGTATATCAATAGACCTGTCACCAGAATAAAAATCCAGTTCTTTTGTTGATTCAAAAATTATTTCCCTGCTGTATACCCGCCCGGGATTTTTAGCCAGAAAATACAATATTTTAAATTCAGTTGCAGTAAGATTTATTAACTTTCCTTTTATTGATACTTCAAATCTGTCAGGATCAATCATCATATCCTTAATTTTTATTATTTTTTCAGATTGTCCCTGTTTCCTTGATTCTCTGAATAATATTGATTTGATTTTTGCAAGCAGAATTTTTTCGCTGAAAGGCTTGGTAATGTAGTCATCACATCCGACATTTAATCCTGTAAGGATATCAAATTCTTCACTTCTCGATGATAATACTATAATTGGTATATTCCAGGTTGCAGGATTATTTTTAATAATTTTGCAGATTTCAAGTCCGCTCATTCCAGGCAACATGAGATCCAGCGTGATTAAATCAGGTTTTATTACGTTAACCTGTTTTAATGCCTCTTCTCCTGAAATAAATTTATGAACTGTATAACCTTCTTCACTTAATATGAACCCCAATAAATTAAGCATATCCGGCTCATCTTCAATAATGAATATATTTTTTGACATACTTACCTTAATAATTCAATCTGGTATAAACATCTTATTAACATGATTACATTTTTTGAGAATAAATTAAAATTAATTTACTTTAAATTATTATAGCATTATAATTCAAATTTAATACTTAATTTAATTTTTATAATTTTAATTTATATGTAACAAAATCTATAATTATATTTTAATCCATATTTTAAATATATTATATAAATTTAATTATATTATCCATCCTCCGCCTATAATATACTCGTAATTTTCATCATAAATAACAGCAGCCTGTCCGGGGGTTACACCATATTCCTGTATATTAAACCTGATAACAGCTGAATTATTTTTGTGTGGGAATATTGTTGCCGGTTTTGCCGGAGAATTATACCGGATTTTTACCATTGCTTTAAACTCTTTATTTTCAAACACTTCCTGTTGATAATTTATATCTGAAATATCAACTTCAAAACTTGATAAATCATCTTTAAATCCGACATAAACAATATTATTGATTGTATCGGTTTTTGTTACATATAAAGGTTCGCTTGCTGCAATTCCTATGCCTTTTCTTTGGCCGATAGTATAAAGATATGCACCATTATGACTGCCAAGTATTTTGCCTGTCTTAACGTGTACAATATCACCTTTGTTTTCTCCCAGATTTCTTGTTAAATATTTTTTTGTAGTATCAGGCGGACATATAAAACATATGTCCTGACTTTCAGGGTTTTCTGCGCAGGGTAAATTATTATTTCTTGCAATTTCCCGTATTTGAGGTTTTGTTAAATTACCAAGCGGAAATACAGTAGTTGCAAGATCCTGTTGAGTAAGACTAAAAAGCATATAAATCTGATCTTTTTTCAGGTCACCTGCCCTGTAAAGTTTATAGTTTCCGTCTTCTCGTATAATTCTTGCATAATGTCCTGTAGCATATAATTCTGCACCAAGTTTTTCTTTTGCATAATCTCTCAGCAACCCCCATTTTATTTTTCTGTTGCAGACTGCACATGGATTTGGTGTTAATCCCTTACTATAACTTGTTTTAAAATAGTCTATGACAATTTGATTAAATTGTTCTCTTAAATCCAAAGTTTTTAAAGGGATATTTAGAATTTTAGCGACTTCAGCAGCTTTTTCTGCTGAAGAAACGCCATACTCATGCATTATTCCGTTTAGCCCAATAACATTATAGCCTTGCTGTTTCAAGAGACAGGCAGAAACACTGCTGTCTACACCACCGCTCATTGCTACAGCTACTGTTTTCTTATCATTACTACATTTCATTGATTAAATAATTTATACCTTCAGAAGTTATAATATACTCGGTTACATCTGCCATTCCTGTATAATCAGGCACAACTGCAATAAAGCTCTTTGATACAGCGTCCTGTATGACAGAATGATTAATTGGCTTTTGAATAAATTTAATTATTTTTGAATTTATTTGTTTTAAAGAGTATCTATCAAGCAGGTCGTATTCTTTGAGATAATATGCAGCTACTAAAAGAAATTCGAGAGGCGTATCCGGATTCTTTAAATCAATAAATTCTGCAATAGAAACTGTATCTGTACAGTTATCTGCCTGTGTTTGTTCCTGTAAATTCTTCTCAACATTATTCTGTACCATTTCAGGTAAAGATGAGAATTTTTCCTGTAATATTTTATAAAATTTATTATTTTGTGCTTTTTCGTTTATATCTAATGCAGAAGTTTTTTCTTCAGTTGCAGGTTTCTGGATGTCACCAATTATTCCTGTAATCTCGGGAGTTTTTGCATCAAAATTGTCAAATTCATGGGTTTTTATTGTTTGTTTTATTTCATTCGATTCTTTAATTACATTTTTGGTTGCTTTCAGAGCAGATTCAACCTGTTTTTCCAGTTCGTCAACAGAATCACTTACCTGTGTCTTTTCATTGGTAATAACTTCAATGTCTTCTTCCTGTATTACCTTTTTAACAGGTTTATATTGCTTTTTAATTGTTTTAGCAGGTTTTTTAGGAGGAATCGGTTCTTCCAGATTTATTTCTGCAACTTCTTTTATCCACTTCTCCATTTGATAGGATACAAATCTATGGTCTGTAGATTCAAATTCAAGAGATAAATCGCCTTTTTTGAAATTGAATATATAATATGGCAAAATAATTTCCTTTCTTAAACATTAAATTTTATTAAATTATGTGTAAAATTTAATGAATTTTATTCGCTTTTTAAAAGAGCATTTCTCCATTTATCGAGTTGTTCCTCGATGAATCTGGAGTCATCTGACTTTAATTCAATCTCAATGTCGCCCTTTTTCATTTTGAACACATATTCACTCATATTTATACCTTTTACCTTTTTATTACATTTATTATAAAATTATACCAATTATAAAATGAAATGTTTAAACTTTATCCACTTCTTAACAGAAAGTAAAAATAAATTTATCTTGTTATATTATGCATTTTATTGTTATACACTTCAATTATGACATTATTGAAAGGGTTGTATATGGATATTGAGGAATTAAAAAATAAACACAGGCTTATAAGTTTGTTTACTGAACTTGCAGAAATTCCATCTCCTTCTTTAAAAGAAGATAAAATTTCTGAAAAAATACTCGAAATATTTGATATATTTGGAATTCAGGCAAAATATGATTCTTTCAAAAATGTAATAGCAAAAATTCCTGCTACTTCCACATGCAAGGGTATACCGTCATTATTATTGTCAGCTCATATGGATGTTGTCGGTGGATTTGATCCTGTTAATTTGAGATTATCCCACAATGAAAAATATATTGAAACAGATAAGACAAGAACCCTGGGTGCTGATGACAAGTTTGGCGTGGCAGCAATTATTGATCTTGCAATAGAATTAAGTGATTTAAATTCCCGGATAGAGCATGGTCTAATAGAAATAGTATTTACTCGTGATGAAGAGATTGGTATGTCAGGTATCAGAAATCTTGACACATCAAAGCTTCAGTCTAAATATGCTGTTATTGCGGATGGAGAAACTCTTGGCGAACATGACAACGAAGGGGCTGGATTTACTAAAGTTCTCATAAAGGTTCACGATGGCATCGGCGGACATTCTGGCATGAATATTCAGGATAAAACAAGAGTTAACGCAATAAAAGTTCTCTCTGAACTTGATACACTGATACCGCAGGGTGTATATAAAGAAGATGACAGGGGAGTAATCACTTCAATAAATGCCGGTGTCGTAATAAGTGAAACTGCAGGAACGGCAATTGCAGGAATGATTAATGAGGCTTGTTTGGTAGGTGAAAACAAGGAAAATTTGTCTGATAAATATAAAGAATCAAATATACTCGATACAATAGTAAATGAATCTGCTACAAATGTGCTTAACACTAAGGCTATGCAGAGTTATTCGATCAGAAGTTCCGAGCCGGATAATGAAAAAGAACTTATAAATTACATAAAAGAGCAGGTTAAAAAGTTAAATTCAAAGTATTCAAAATTAATAAAAATTGATATTGATGTTATTACTCATTTAAAACCTTTTGTAAAAGGTTCAGATGAGTTTTTGAGCAATGTTATCGTTAAAGCAGGTGAAAAATATAGTTTTAACTGCCGGCCGGCAAGGTTTCATGCAGGAGCTGAAACTCATATATATGCTGAAAAAACAAATGTCCGAAATGAAACTTTTGTTCCTGTAATAATCGGTTTAGCCAATATGAAGAATATTCATTCCGCTGATGAAAAGTTAGACTGGAAAAGTTTTTTAGAAGGAAGAAAATGGCTTGAAGATATTGTAGTAACTTTTACACAGGAATGTAAAAGGCTGAGTTAATGGAACAAGAAAATTTTAATATACCAGAGCCGTTAATGTGGGAAAAGGCAGAAAATAATTATGTTAAATGCAAAATTTGCCATAATAATTGCTTGATTTCACCAGGTTCGGTTTCAAGATGTACTTCAAGAAAAAATGTTGACGGCAAAATGGAACTGGAAACTTATGGGCTGGTTTCTTCTCTGGCGGCTGATCCTATAGAGAAAAAGCCCCTTTATCATTTTCATCCCGGTACAAAAGTTTTTTCAGTTGGTGGTTGGGGATGCAATTTTACCTGTCTTCATTGCCAGAACTGGGAAATATCACAGCCCACAAAAAGAGAAGAAGTAATAAATCTGCGAAAAGGTACTGGAATTGGAGGATACTGTGTTTATCCAGATGAACTGGTTGAACTTGCAATTCAAAACAATTGTCAGGGAATAAGCTGGACATACAATGAACCTGCAATATGGCTTGAATATACACTGGAATCTGCTATGCTTGCAAAACAACGAGGACTTTATACTGCTTACGTTACAAATGGATATATTACACCTAAAGCACTGGAACAGATTGCGCCATGGCTTGATGCTTTCAGAGTTGATTTAAAAAGTTTTGATGATGAATTTTATTCAAGAATTTGCGGAGTCAGGAACTGGAAAGGGATTTATGAAACAGCAATACATGCAAATGAACTGGATATTCATATTGAAACCGTAACAAATATTATTCCGGGTAAAAATGACAGTGATGAAAACCTGAAAAAAATTGCAGGCTGGATTGCAAAAAATCTGGGAGAAGATACCCCATGGCATGTAACAAGATTTTTCCCTAATAACAAACTTCAGGATCTTCCCCCGACACCTCTTGAAACAATTATGAAAGCAGTAAATATTGGCAAGGAAGCAGGACTTAACTTTGTTTATACCGGCAACATCGGTGGAACATCTTTAACAGAATGTCCAAGATGTTCTACACTTGCGGTCAAAAGGACAGAAAAAACAGAAGTAAATTTAAACCCCGACGGCTCCTGTACAGTTTGCGGTCGGGATTTGAATATTATTTTATAATCATATCTAACAGAATTAGTCTGATTTTAAAATTTTAATTCACATAAAAATCTGCAATTATTGTTAAATATCTTCAAGAACTTGTTGAAGAGTTAAGGAATTTATATTTTTTAATTCTGTCATTTTTTTATAAACAAGACCAAGCGGGTTGTTGTCGTATACGTCTATTATAAATGAAAGTCTGGCGCAATCTTGTTCG